>Ga0316205_10002638_pt1 | contig 18235 bp, 15 predicted proteins | sample 3monthpyrite_MG_FD_204941 | JGI IMG/M metagenome (GOLD analysis project Ga0316205, IMG submission 204941) | Microbial mat bacterial communities from mineral coupon in-situ incubated in ocean water Damariscotta River, Maine, United States -... | ecosystem: Environmental > Aquatic > Marine >... | reverse complement strand
CAGATATATCCTGCACACTTGATTTAATCCGTTTTAAATCCAATAGCGTTATGATTACCATCACAAAACGGCTTGTTTTTCGAGGCACCACAACGACATAGTGCAGCACTTTCTCCTTGCCATGCGAGCCGTCCACTTCCAGCATAAATACTGAAGTTGCCTTTAACCATGAGGGGCCCATCTTTGATAGCTGATATGGTTAACTTCCCACCCGTTTCATTTAAACCATTACCCTTCTCGCCTATTGCAGCGTAGTCCTCGAAGTTAATTTTTATATGGCTGTTATCACAAAACGGCTTGTTTTTTGACGCACCACAGCGACACAGAGCTGCTCGAAATTTAACCGACGTCATATCCTCATGTGCCCCATCAATGTGTAGATCACCCTGGAGATACAAAGGCCCGTTATAAACGACTTTCACCGAATTTTCTTCCGCACCAAGAATTTCGGCCGTGCCATCTTTATAAGCAAAACTCAAGGCACCGGAGGGGCAACGTTTAATGATATCTTCAACTTCACTACTTTCAGCGGAATCCGGAATACACCAGGGATCGCGCCCACCACAGAATACTTCGTCTTTTGACTGGCCACATTCGGCAATATGAATACATAACCGCTCATCCCACGAAACATCCATTTTGTCTCCCGCAAAAACGTATATTGGATTTTTACTCATCGGTCACTCCTTGTGGTGTTATTGGCGATTGCTGTGTCTTACTTTGATAAACATAGAGGATTTGACACTGTATGCAAACTGTAAGGTTTTTATTTTAAGCCGCGTAAAATATCTGTTTTTATATCTTCGATGTTTTCAAGTCCTACTGCGACACGTATTAATCCATCACTAATCCCGGCTTGTTTTCGCTCTTCATCAGATAACCTGCCATGGGTTGTTGTCGCTGGATGGGTAATGGTTGATTTACAATCACCCAGATTGGCCGTAATAGAAAGTAATCGTGTGTTATCAATGACATTCCAGGCCTTTTCCTGACCTCCTTTTACCTCAAACGCAACAACGCCTCCGGCTGCGGATTGCTGTCGGCAGGCAAGTTCATGCTGAGGATGTGATGACAGTCCAGGATAAAACACACGTTCAACTGCCTGCTGTTGCTCAAGAAATTCTGCCAACACAAGTGCATTTTCACTATGTGCTTTCATACGAAGGCTCAATGTTTCCAGGCCTTTTAAAAACACCCAGGCATTAAACGGGCTGAGAGTTGGACCAGCGGTTCGCAGGAATCCGTATACACTCTCACCAACATGTTCGTGGTTACCCACTACGGCGCCGCCAACACAACGTCCCTGCCCATCAATGTATTTTGTTGCAGAGTGAATAACGATATCAGCTCCCAACTCCAGTGGCTTTTGTAAGGCCGGCGTACAAAAGGCATTATCAACTACCAGTAAACAGTTGTGCTTTTTTGCAATTTTGGACAGTGTAATAATGTCCGCCACTTCGGTAAGGGGGTTGGAAGGTGATTCCAGAAACAATAGTCGCGTTTGTGGAGTAATAGCCTCTTCCCATGCTTCGAGGTCGGTTAGTGGCACATACGTCGTTTTAATCCCTAAAGGTTCCAGGTATTTATTAAAAAGCACCACTGTACTACCGAAAATAGACTTGGAAGAAACAATATGCTCACCTGTTTTTAACAACGACAGGCAGGTACTCAGGATGGCAGCCATCCCGGATGAGGTTGCAACACAACGCTCACCGCCTTCCAGCGCAGCAAGACGCTCTTCAAAGGTGCGTACTGTGGGGTTGGTGAACCTGGAATATATGTTACCTGGCTCTTCTCCTTTGAAACGCGCCGCAGCCTGGGCTGCACTGTTAAACACATAACTCGAAGTTGGAAATATCGGTTCTGAATGTTCCAGTTCTGCAGTACGATGCTGACCCGCACGTACAGCCAGAGTTTCAAATGACCATTCATCATCAAAAGTCGCCATAATGTTCTCCACATAAAATCTGATGCTGAGGATTGTATATACAACCCAGAAAATATACGGGCACAAAAAAACCCGCTTCAGCATTGTCTAAAGCAGGTTTGACGCCTCGCTTTAGCTGAATTTTTAAAGCGCCCGCAAGCTGATCTCAAATCGGCGCTAAAAAAAGAGTATGCCAATCGAGTTAATGTGTCAACTGGTTTTACTACATGCTCTAGTTTTTTTATGGGGCTCAGCCTAGGCTGTATTATATATCTCCATCACCTCGTTATCTTCGACGGCTTCTTTACTTCGTGTTGTATCATTTCGAAGTGCTTCGATTTTTTGTAGGTAATCATTGTCGATATTACCGGTGATATATTCTCCATTAAACACCGAGGTGTCGAATTCGGTAATACCTTTTACCTTTTTCTTTACCGCCGTAACCAGATCCTCTAAATCCTGATAAAACATTCTATCGGCCCCAATAGCTTCAGCAATTTCTTCGGTATTTCGATTGTGTCCAATCAACTCATGAGCTGAAGGCATATCGATACCATAGACATTTGGATAACGAACGGGTGGCGCAGCAGAAGCAAAATAGACTTTATTCGCCCCGGAATCCCTTGCCATCTGGATAATTTCTTTAGACGTTGTTCCCCGTACGATTGAATCATCCACCAGTAATACATTCTTACCACGAAATTCCAGTTCTATCGGATTCAATTTTTGTCGCACGGATTTTTTGCGTTGTTTCTGACCAGGCATAATAAAGGTTCGACCGATATAGCGGTTTTTAATAAAGCCTTCAGAGTATTTAACTCCAAGTGTGTAGGATAATTCCAATGCCGAAGTACGGCTTGTATCGGGAATCGGTAACACTACATCGATATCGTGCTCCGGGAATTCATTCAGGATTTTTTTAGCCAGGTACGCCCCCATTCTCAAACGCGCTTTGTATACCGATACACCATCCATGATCGAGTCGGGACGAGCAAAATACACATGCTCAAAAATGCACGGTGCCAATCTTGGATTCTGTGCGCACTGTCGGGTATGCAGGGCGCCTTCCATATCGATATAAATAGCTTCACCTGGCGCCACATCACGCATTAATTCATATCCCAGAGAATCAATGGCCACGCTTTCTGATGCAACTATATATTCTGTACCCTTTTTAGACTGACGGCGTCCCAGAGCCATAGGACGAATACCAAATGGGTCACGAAAAGCAACGATGCCGTAACCGGTAATCATTGAAACAGCAGCGTAAGCTCCTTCGCAGCGCTTGTGTACGCTTTCAATTGCAGTAAAAATATCTGCAGGACTTATTTTAAGTTTTCCGCTGGATTGCAGTTCGTGCGCAAAAACATTTAACAGCACTTCTGAATCGGAATCGGTATTGATATGACGACGATCTTCTACAAACAGGGCACGTTTCAATTCAGCCACATTGGTCAGATTTCCATTGTGGGCCAGAGTGATACCAAAAGGAGAATTGACATAAAATGGTTGGGCTTCGGCCGATGAAAAACAGCCTGCAGTAGGATAGCGTACATGCCCAAGCCCCATATTGCCACGCAGGCGAAGCATATGGCGGGTATGAAAAACATCGCGCACCAGGCCATTATCCTTACGCATGAAGAGGCGTTTATCCTCACAGGTCACAATACCTGCCGCATCCTGGCCCCGGTGTTGCAAAACGGTTAGAGCGTCATATAAGGCCTGGTTAACTGGACCTCTGCCAAAGATGCCGACGATTCCACACATTCACTGTTACCTCATAAAACTGCAGGGAAATTCATTACGCAAGTATAACCGACCTCTTTACGTTTCGCTTTTTAAAAAGCAGAATTTAGAAAATTAAAAGTGGAATTTGGAGGTCAGATTATTGGGTAAATAGCCACTCATCCACTCGGCAATGGCCTGAAAACGAAATAATAACAAAGAATCATCCCACCATGACTCTTTGGGCAATGTAGTCAGTCCGGCCAATAATACCAGTACAGTAACCACCAGCACACCGCGAATCAGTCCAAAGATCATACCGAGAAACCGATCGGTTCCAGTTAACCCGGTGCGTTGCACCAGGCGTGATGCAAAGAAATTGACGACCGATGAAACCATCAGGGTCATGAGAAACAAAGCACCAAAGGCTACCAGTAAACGAACCGTGGGATCTTCAAATGTCTTTTCGAACAAATGGGAAAGGCTCACTGCAAATGACAATGAAATCCAAAAAGCCAGTACCCAGCCCCCTAGAGAGAGCGCTTCTTTAATAAAGCCTCGTACCAGGCTAATCAGGGTAGAAATCAGCAGAATGCCAATAATCGCAAAATCAATTCCAATCATAATCAGGGGTGTGCTACGACGTAACTTTTTAAATCAAGTTTTGCACTGACTTCTTTTTGTATTTTCTCGGCTTTTTCCCGTCTTACCTCGGGTCCGATTCGTACCCGATATACATCCTGGTTCTTACCGGTAATTTTTTCGACGAAGGCAGGATAACCTTTTTTACGTAATTTATCCCTGAGGCGTATGGCATTATCTCTATTGCTGAAACTACCAACTTGTACCGCCCAGGCCTTCTCCGCTGGTTTAGATATGGTTTTTCGAGGTGCTTCGGGTGCTGCTTTCGCCACCGGGTAGGTTTTCTCAGGTACCTTTTCAGGTTCGGTTTCATTAGTGACTTGATTCTTTTCGTCAGTTTTTCGTGTGTGTTTGTCAACCGGAGTGCGCTTTATCGCCTGAGAACTGGGTTCGGGTATAGGGTTTTCCAGCTCGAAGGTTTTAATATTTTCCAAAACCGTGGGCTTGGCAGGGATCACATTTTCATCATGAAAAACATCGTCTCGATGCCCAGAAAGTAACATGGGTATAAAAATTACGCCCATAGTAACCAGTACAATGGCACCAACAATTCTGTGTTTAAAAGTATTTTCGTCCACATCTAATTCCAATTCACCAAAACTGGTGATAATATTATACGGATTGTTCTAATACTTCCGCTACTGTAAAAAATGATCCTGTAACAACAATACGATCATCCGTATTTGTACCTTTGCAAGCCATCTGATACGCCATTTTAATACTATCAAAAACCCTGACACGGGAAAAATCGATTGATGTAGATAAACTTTTACCTAGTTCCTTGGCCGATAATCCTCTCGAAGTCTGGAGATTACCGCAATACCAGGTATCCACAAGGGGTAATAATGATTCTAAAGCTTTATTGTAATTTTTATCAGACAACATTCCGATCACAACAACTGTTTTACCCTTTACTTTTCTGCTCGACAAATTTTTTGCGAGTTGCTCCATTGCATTTGGATTGTGTGCCACATCAAATATCTGCTCAGCAATATCAAGCGATGCCGGTATTACCTGAAAACGGCCGTTGAGGTTGATACTCAACAAACCCTCTCTGATTGACTGGTTATTTACAGGTAAGATGTGTTCCATCTCTTTTAATGCTTTTATCACTCCTGCCGCATTTTGTAACTGATGTGAACCAGATAAAACAGGCATCGGCAATGCCGTTATATTTTTTTCTTTATCCTGCCAGGACCACCCGGATTCTGTTTTACTATAGTGATAATCTTCATCCAGTATATATAATTTCGCCATTAACTCATTAGCGATAAAACGGATCGAATTGGGTATTTCTGTGCCGCTGAATATAACAGGATTTTGACTGCGCATTATACCGGCCTTTTCTTTGGCTATCGCTTCACGATCATTACCCAGCCAGTTCGTATGGTCAATGTCGATGGTGGTTATCAGAGAGATATCAGGATCAATAATATTAACCGCATCCAGTCGACCGCCCAAACCTACTTCGAGAACGACAACATCGAGCTGTGCTCCATAAAAAATATCCAGTGCGGCCAGGGTAGCAAATTCAAAATAAGTTAATGAAATATCCGCGCGAGCATGATCGATACGTTCAAATGCATTCATTAATGCATCATCATCAATAACAAGACCATTCATATGTATACGTTCGTTATAACGCATAATATGTGGTGAGGTATAGCAACCAACGTTGTATCCAGCTTGAAGTAATATCGATTCCAGCATCGCAACACTGGAACCTTTACCATTTGTGCCCGCTACGGTTATTACCTTGAATGATACTTTTTCAGAGTGAAGTTGATTGAAAACCTTTTTGACACGTTCCAACCCTAACTCTATTTCACTGGGATGAAGTGTTTCTTGCCAAGCAAGCCATTCGTTCAGGGTAGAAAAACGCATACCATCTGTCTCGGGCTAGACCCCGAACTAGGAATATTTATCGTAGTCTTAAGGGGAAGGCTTATTGGTCATCATCGCGATGACATTTGCAATTCGCTCACGCATATCACGACGATCGACAATCATATCAAGAGCACCGTGTTCCTGCAGGAATTCACTGCGTTGAAAACCTTCAGGCAACGTTTCACGTACAGTTTGTTCAATTACTCTGGGACCAGCAAAGCCAATAAGTGCATCAGGTTCGCCAATGTTGATATCGCCAAGCATAGCCAGACTCGCTGACACACCACCCATAGTGGGATCAGTCATAACAGATATAAACGGTATGCCTTTTTTAGACAAACGCGCAAGAGCGGCTGAGGTTTTTGCCATTTGCATCAGGGAAAACAGCGCTTCCTGCATACGTGCTCCTCCACTGGCAGAAAAACAAATGAGTGGAATTTGTTGCTCAGCAGCCTTATCAACAGCGCGAACAAATCGTTCTCCCACCACTGAACCCATTGAACCACCCATAAATTTAAATTCGAATGCCGCTGCTACTACAGGTATACTTTTAAGACGACCTTGCATGACAATTAAGGCATCATTCTCGTCTGTACTTTTTTGAGCCTGGATTAGTCTGTCCTTGTATTTTTTCATATCCTTAAATTTCAGCGCATCAACCGGTGCCAAATTAGCTGCAATTTCTACACGACTTTCTTCGTCTAAAAAGTGTTCCAGTCTCCAGCGTCCACCCACACGCATGTGGTGATCACATTTCGGACAGACATTGAGGTTACGTTCAATTTCTGCGCGATAGAGTACCGCACTACATGCATTACACTTGGCCCAGATACCTTCGGGAATACTTTTTTTACCACTCGAATAATCTGTACGAATCCGTGATGGTAGTAACTTAGTAAACCAGTTCATATCAAATCCTGTTTAGTTTGATTAGTGCCTGGGACAAACCTCTCCTCGGCATTAACAATCATATATTTATTCTGTATATTTTACACTGTAGTCATTCCCGGCGTCCTGCCTCCCTTGACACTTGTGTGTCCTACACATCGTCCATTGCCTGGCGCATTTTGGAGAGTAAACACGTGACGGCCTGATTTGCAGCGTCCTGTGAATCGATATTTGCCTCAATCAGCTTCACAATGGCGCTTCCCACGACCGCACCATCAGCAATTTTAGCAATTTGTGCCGCTGATTCCGCATCTTTAATGCCAAATCCGACTGCTACCGGTAATGTCGTGGCAGCTTTAATATCAGCCACGTGTGCTTTCACCCCTTCTGTATCAAGGTTTCCTGCACCAGTCACCCCTTTGAGTGATACATAATATATGAATCCGCTACCCGCGGCAGTAATTGCTTTAATTCTTGTGACCTCTGTCGTCGGTGCAACCAGAAAAATCATATCCAAACCATGATTTTCCAGAGAGACAAGTAAATCACCCGCTTCCTCAGGTGGCATATCAACTATTAAAACCGCATCAACACCAGAATCGGCTGCTTTTAGTGCAAAGTTTTCATATCCCAAGACCTCAATGGGGTTCAAATACCCCATTAATAATACGGGTGTATCACTGTTTGTGGAGCGAAACTCTTGCACCATGGCCAGAACATCGAGTAATGAAACATCCTGAGCCAATGCTCTTTCCATCGCCAACTGGATTACAGGCCCTTCTGCAGCAGGATCCGAGAATGGCACACCCAACTCGATAATATCAGCACCGGCAGCTACCATGTGATGCATCAGAGGAACGGTAAATCCTGTTTGAGGATCACCAGCCGTAATATATGGGATGAGTGCTTTTTTATTATTTTTTCGGCACTTTTCAAAACTTATCGCAATGCGACCTTGGCTCACCTGGCTCAAAATTCTATTCCTTCAATATCAGCAACAGTGTGAATATCTTTATCTCCGCGCCCAGAGAGATTAACAATAATAATACTGTCTTTATCCATCGTCGGCGCGATTTTCGTTGCGTACGCCAAGGCATGACTTGATTCCAGTGCAGGAATAATTCCTTCGATTCGAGTCAAATCGTGAAAGCCTTGCAATGCTTCTTTGTCATCTACCGCCACATAATTCGCCCTACCAATATCCTTTAACCATGCATGTTCCGGCCCGACTCCAGGATAATCCAATCCAGCGGAAATCGAATGAGTATGAATAATCTGGCCATTTTTATCTTCCATCAAGTAAGTACGATTACCATGAAGCACACCCGGTTTCCCGGCACATAAAGGTGCTGCATGCTTCCCAGTTTCTAGCCCATACCCCGCTGCCTCGACACCATAGATACTGACATCGTTGTCTTCGATAAATGGATAAAACAATCCAATAGCATTGGAGCCTCCCCCTACGCAGGCAACCAGGGCATCTGGCAGGCGGCCTTCCTGTTGAAGAATTTGTGCTCGCGCTTCCCGCCCAATAATGGTTTGAAAATCCCTTACCATGGCTGGATACGGATGTGGCCCCGCCACAGTACCAATGATATAGAATGTGTTATCTACATTGGTTACCCAGTCACGCATGGCCTCGTTGAGTGCATCTTTGAGGGTTTTCGAACCCGAAGTCACCGGCACAACAGTGGCACCCAATAGCTTCATACGGTATACATTCATGGCCTGGCGTTGAATGTCTTCAGCCCCCATATAGACAACACACTCAAGTCCCAAACGGGCTGCTACCGTTGCTGTAGCGACTCCGTGTTGTCCGGCTCCGGTTTCGGCGATAATCCGGCTCTTACCCATACGTTTGGCGAGCAAGGCCTGACCAACCGTGTTGTTTACCTTGTGTGCACCGGTATGGTTGAGATCTTCTCGTTTAAGATAGATTTTTGCTCCGCCGAGTTGTTCACTCCATCGTTTGGCAAAATAAAGTGGGCTTGGGCGACCGACATAATGCTGTAACTCACTATCCAGCTCTGCCAGAAAAGCATCATCCAGAATGTACTTTTCATATGCTTCACGTAATTCTTTTAGTGGGCCCATTAGGGTTTCTGCCACGAACATGCCGCCATAAGGTCCAAAATGACCCCGTTCGTCTGGCAAATTATAAGAACCCATTGTTTCCGCGATCTCAGCCAAGTTTATTTACCTCGTTGATAAAATCACGTATCAAGGAATGATCCTTGATACCTTTTTCACTCTCCACTCCCCCACTGACATCAACTGCATAGGGGTGAACTTTTGCTATTGATTCCGCCACATTTTCCACCCCAAGTCCACCAGCAAGAATAAGTGAATTGCCCATTTCCTGTGGAATTAGATTCCAGTCAAATGCCTTTCCTGTTCCACCTGGAATGCCAGGCTGATAACTGTCGAGCAAGATAGCGGCTGCATCCGAATAGTGATCCGCTTGTTTTGCAATATCAATACTCTCTTTCATACGCAAGGCCTTGATGTATGGCTTATTATATCCTCTACAATCTGCTGCTGATTCATCTCCATGAAACTGCAGCATGTCGAGTGAAACATCTGTTAGTATCTGTAGAATTTCATTCCGAGGCATATTAACAAACAAGCCCACGCGGGTCACAAATGCGGGCAATTCTTTCACAATTGACTTCGCTTTTTCCACATCAACTGCCCTTGGGCTTTTATTGTAAAAAACCAAACCAATCGCATCCGCTCCTTGTTGAGCCGCCTGTTTGGCATCCTCAGGTCGGGTAATCCCGCAAATTTTTACACGTGTGCGCATGATATTTTTGTCATTCCAGATATTTACAAATTAGAAATTAACTGCACATCATTCGAAAAGTAGTCGACAAAGTGAAAATGTATTGAAAGATTACCAGACCGCCGAGGACTGTAAAACCCGCGGTAATTCAAACGCCTCAGGATAATCAATCTGCATCAGGTAAAGACCATCTGGCGGTGCGGTGACACCACCCAAACGCCGATCTTTGGTCTGCAATACATCCCACGCCCAACTTTCAGGTTGTTCACCAGCACCAATCGTCATCAAAACACCTGCCAGGTTGCGTACCATATGATGTAGAAAGGCATTTGCTTCAATATCCAGAAAAATCAAATCATTTTGCCGGGTTACATCCATCCGAATCAGGTTACGCACAGGACTCTTAGCCTGACAGGCCATGGCACGATAGGCATTGAAATCATGTTCACCCAATAAACTTGTCGCGGCAGTCTGCATCTTTATTTCATCTAGAGGACGATGATCCCAGGACACCCGGCCCTGTAAAAATGCCGGACGGACATTACGATTAAAAATAACATATCGATAACGTCTTCGTTGCGCCTTAAAGCGGGCATGAAATTCTTCGCTGACCTGTTTAACCCATAAAACGCTAACAGACTTGGGTAAGTTTGAGTTACTCCCCATTACCCAGGATTTATCATCTCGCATCACATCAGTATCAAAATGAATAACCTGCTCAGCAGCATGCACACCTGTATCGGTACGTCCTGCACAGATAACACGTATTTCTTCATTTGCTACAAAAGATATCGCCTGTTCTACAGCTTGTTGTACGGATGGTCTGTCCTCCTGAAACTGCCAACCACAAAATGAGCGGCCGTCATATTCAATTCCCATCGCCAATCGCATTACTGATACCTGATATAAAAACGAAAAACCGTTAAATAAAATTTATTAGAAACAGCTGTTTATGTTGCAGTATGAATAAACAGATTATATAAAAAATAAAACCCTGTTCGCTAAAGCGAACAGGGTTGAGTTTTGTTTTAAATCGTTATATTGAACTAACATTAACCAATTTGTTGGAGCAACTCCTCGGCTTCTGATTTCTGTGAGTCATTACCTTCACCCATGACTTCGTCAAGAATACTTTTTGCACCATCAGGGTCACCCATATCAATATAGGCTTTGGCAAGATCAAGCTTGGTTCCCACTTCGTCACCACCGATATCAAGATCACCCGCGTCACTGGCATTTAATTCAAAATCAAGCGAGGGTTCTGGCGCAGTAGATCCAGCATCACCTTCATCAAGAGTAAGATCCGCCGCACTAACATCAGCCGGTCCCGTTCCTAAATCCAGGTCAAAGTCCAACGCACCTGAATCAGATGAAGCTTCCGCATCACCAACATCTAAACTAAAGTCCATAGCATCAGAGGTATCTTCCGTTGTAGCAGCTTCGGTACTGGCTCCAACATCGATGTTAAAGTCCAGCAGACTATCGTCAGTTAACTCTTCAGGTGAACCAATATCTTCGTCAATATCCAGACTGAAATCCGGTCCCTCAGAATCAACAGCTGTAGCATCTGATGAAGTATCGCTTACCACTTCGACAGGTTCAGTATTGGTACCCAAGTTGAATTCCATTACACCGCTATCGATATCCATGTCATCACTGGACATTTCAGTCGCTGCTGATTCAGCTTCCGGGCTAAAATCTGACGCAGCAAATACACCAGTATCCAGACCAATATCCATAACCTGGCTATCTGTCAGACTCACACTGGATGTATCACTAATATCTTCACTCATTGAAGCAACGGGGGCAGCGGTGCTACCGCTAAATATTGGATTACCCGGTACCAGCTCAGCTCCCATCGATGCCACTTTTTGCCAGGAAGGATCCTCACTCGCATTATCTCCGACACTGGCATAGAAGTCTTCTGCCGCATTTTCAAAGGCAGGTTTATTTTTGGTGCTGTAATAGAGCTCAATCAGTTTAAGTTTTAATTCCTGTCGGGCAGGTTCTGCTTCAATTGCTTCTTTAAGTCGTTCTTCAGCCGCTTCATAACGACCATAAGCCATGAAGACATCTGCCTCAGTTAATGGGTCAACTTCACTGTCTTCAGTTTGAATTGCACCAGCACCACTCACAGCAAAATCACTAAGGAACGATGATTCTTCTTCAGAGGCCTCGGCACTGGTAACACTATTCATTTCAGATGCTGGTTCACCTGAGAGAATACTTTCCTGATAATTATCGCCCGTCTTATTACGACGGCGGATCATAATAAACATGACAATAATCAGTACCAGCAGTATAGGCAAAGCGATGAAAATCAGTAATGAGTCACCTGCAATAGAACCGAATATTCCTGAGAGAGTATCTCCGACCACATCAAAAGCACCCATAATAATATCGAGTACACCTTCTTCTGCAGGCTGCACTGGTGGAGTAATTACAGAAGGCTGGGTAACTGGTACCGGTTCTTGTACTTGCGCTTCAGTGGTTGCATCCATTGGCTCTTCAGCCATTTCTGCCATTTCAGTCTGCATACTGTCAGATTCAATCACGACTTCTGTTTCTTCTGCCAACATCGGTTCTTCCGTCACTGCTTCAGCTTCCGTTTGAGCCAAACCAGTATCAGTCGTTATATCTCTAGGTGCCGCTTGTGCAATTTCTTCTTCGGCTGGTATTTCTGCTGGCATCTCAGCCAGTTGCACTGCTTCCTGTTCCATTTGTGTAGCAGATTCTTCTGTGGCAATTTGTTCTGCTACTCCACCTTTTAATTCTGATAGTTGTTGCTGCAATGCAGCAAGTTCATCATCTTTAACAGAGATTGAACGTTGCATCGATGATAATTCTTCTTCCAGTTCACGAAGTTTATTATTCAACTCAGAATTACGACCACGCATCGTCGATGCATCCTGACGAACCTGGCGCAGTTCATCTTGTAAGGTCACAATGTCATTACTAACGGCATCATCCATCGTGCCTGTACCGCCCTGGAGTTCACCACCTATGGCATCAGGTGAAGATAAAGTAAGTTCGCCTCCGGTTTCAGCCATCGCTGATTCTGTTTCAGCCATTTCACTGCCAATAATGGGTTGTTCACCTGTCGTCTGCGCCACGCTTTGACTGTATTCTTCCCATGCCGCTGTTTGTGACTGATATTCTTGTGCGGCTTCAGCCGCAGAAATCTCAACCAGCATGGTTGGATCTTCTATACGTAATACATGACCGACTTTAAGCCGGTTAACATTGCCGTCAACAAACGCATCCGGGTTACTGCGTAACAGAGCCATCATTACCTGGTAAATTGTTACCGAGTCATCGTCCTGGCGCAGTTTTTCTGCAATGGTCCAAAGATTATCCCCTTTACGCACGATGCCATAATCAAGATCGCCTAGTTCACCACCCGCGACAGCTGTTGAATCAGAAACAGGTTCTTCCGCAACTTCTGTTTCAAGTGCCATTTCTATCTCTGGTTCTACTGCAACGACACCTTCATCACTTGCCGTTTCTTTATAGGTCGTTAAAGGTATGGTTGGGAATAGTTGGCTATCATCTTCGAATACTTCTGCTTCAGTTACAGGTATTTCGGTGGCAATAACTTCACCCACCGGCATGGCGATTTCTTCGGCTACGGGTGCCACATCACCCGGTAAGGGTTCCGGTTCGACTAGTACTGGTTCGGGTTGAGCTATTTCAGTAGTTGGTGCAGGTTCAACTGTTTCAGTTTGTGCCGTTTCTAACGGGAGTGGTGCTGGCTCGAGTGCAGCAACTGGCTCAGGTTCAATAAATGGTGTCTCGACAGGAGCTGGCTCTTCGATAACTTTCGGCATTGCTGCTGCGGGTGCTTCCACCATAGCAGGTTGTTTTTTAACGATACCTGGTGGATCGAGCAACATGGTGTATTCACGCAACATACGGCCATTTTGCCACTCAAGCTCGAGCAAGAAATTGAGGAAAGGTTCACGAACAGGAACACGAGTCGTGAGGTGAACAACATAGTTGCCATTATCCATCTCTTTAACTTCGAATCGTAACTCGGTTAATAAGGCTGTTCGGTCAATACCAGAACGTGTAAATGCATCAGGCGAAGCAAGCTTGACCTTGATGTTGGCCAAGTCATCTTCGGTTGGTGACAACAATTCGATATCAGCATCTAAAGGCTCATTTAATGCTGAGTGTAATGTAAGATTACCAAACCCCAATGCGTGTGCGACCATGGGTAAAAAAAACATCATGGTCGCAGCCAGAATTACCGCTAGCTTACGCTTCATCATTACTTATCCACTCCTTCCGAATCCCCTGTTTTCGGGCATAAAACCCGATTCTCTTTAATATTCAATAGCTTACGTATGTAACCTTTGAATAGTCTTTATAAGTCTTCAGTAACTATAGCTTATAAATGATGTTTTACCAAAATTTCACCAATTTGAACACCATTTAATGCACTTCCTTTACGTGAATTGTCCAATCCAACCCAGAGACTCAAATTGGTTTTAACGCCATTTTCGTGCCTTACACGACTGACAATAAGCGCATCTTTGCTTGCCAGATCAGTCACAGGAGTTGGACCAGTTTGTGACTCAGTTGCATCCATAACCACAACCTGGGGCATTTTCTGTAGACGGTTAATAATGGCCTGGATATCGCAATCTGTACTAGTGATAACGTTCATTGCTATTCCTGTACCAAAAAATACTGGAACACGAGTGGCTGTAACATTAATCATTATTTGCTCAGATTGCAGTATTTTTAATATCTCGAGACCAATCTGGTTCTCTAGTTTCGAACCTCCATTTTCTTCCGTGATTCCCAGTTGAGGATGCACATTAAATGCAATCTGCGCAGGCAACACCTTTGTTTCAACCGACTGCACGTTCAATATTCTGGCTGTTTGAGTTGCCAATTCTTCAACGGCTGCTCGCCCATCCTCTGATACCGCATGCAGACTAACAAGATTGATATGGGTTATTTCGGCAATATCACTAATTATCTTTAACACAATTCCTGTCGCGATCGTCGCAGTGGATGGGCAGGCAATTATTTTCTGCGTGGCAATATCAATGTTTTCAACACCACATTCTGGAATGACCAGAGGCACATTATTATCCAGGTTGTAGCAGCCGCTATGATCAATCACCATACAACCTGCGTCTTTGGCAACTGGAATCAATTGTTTAGCGATTTCCACGGGCGTACAAAAAAAAGTAAGTTGAACCTGTGAAAAATCAAATGTCTCAGCAACTTCAAGCTTTAATTGTTTATCCTTAAAGCTGATTCGACTTTCAGTGGAACCGGCATGATTAAGCGGGTAAAGCTTACCCACTGGAAAATTACGCATTTCCAGAAACTCCATCAAGCTTGCCCCAACAATACCCGTGGCACCAACAACTGCAACGTCAATCATTTTTGACATAAATTTCTCACTCAGACCTTTACTTAAATTGCGGTAATAATTAGTTAACCAGCTAGACTATTGCTCGAGTAATATACGTAACATGCGTCGCAGCGGTTCTGCTGCACCCCAAAGTAATTGATCTCCTACTGTAAATGCAGAAAGAAAATTATCACCCATAGTTAACTTACGTAGTCGTCCGACAGGAATAGTCAGGGTTCCACTAATGGCAGCCGGTGTAAGTTCTTGCATAGTGATGTCACGATCATTAGGAATCACTTTTACCCAGGCATTTGCTTCTGCAAGCATTGCGTGAATTTCATCCAGAGGAACATTCTTCTTAAGGTTAATAGTCAATGCTTGTGAATGCGAGCGCATAGCACCGATACGCACACAGATACCGTCAATAGGAATAGGTCGATCACTTCTTCCCAATATTTTGTTTGTTTCTACTTCTGCCTTCCATTCTTCACGGGTTTGACCGGTGTCGAGTTGTGAATCAAGCCAGGGAATCAAACTACCGGCAAGAGGCACACCCCAGTTTTCTTTAGGGTAGTCGTTACTATGTAATTGCGCAGTAACATCACGATCGATGTCGAGAATGGCTGAGGCAGGATCATCAAGCAGACTTTTAACTGAATTGTGTAGTGAACCCATCTGACTGAGTAATTCACGCATATTACGTGCACCTGCGCCAGACGCGGCCTGATAGGTCATCGGTGTAATCCATTCGATGAGATCATTATCAAATAATCCACTAAGCGCCATCATCATTAAGCTAACGGTGCAGTTACCACCAACATAGGTTTTTATGCCCTTAGTCAGTCCATCCTCAATAACATTACGATTAACAGGATCAAGTACAATGATACTGTCAGTCTCCATACGCAGGGTTGATGCTGCGTCGATCCAGTAACCATTCCATCCCGTTTTTCGTAATGCTGGATATATCTCTTCGGTATAGTCACCACCCTGACATGAAAGTATGACATCCATTGCCTTGAGTTCAGTGAGATCCTTTGCGTCTTTTAAGGCAGGGACATCCTTACCAATATCTGGCCCAGCCTGACCCGCCTGTGAAGTAGTAAAGAATACCGGTTCAATGTGTGCAAAATCATTTTCTGCTCGCATACGTTGCATTAACACGGAACCAACCATGCCACGCCAACCAACCAGACCAACTCTTTTCATTTTCATGCCTCTTTATCTTTAATAGATAGTTATTTAGTTCACAGTTAAGTATTATTTTGTCTGTAAAATTTATTGTTGTTTTCGTAATGCAGTTACTACTGCATCTCCCATTTGCGACGTGCTCACTTTGGAGCATCCTTCTGAATAAATATCTGCAGTGCGTAAATTTTGATCCAGCACTGCATCTACCGCCTGCTCAATTTTTACCGCCAGATCTGGCTCTTCAAGGGTATAGCGCAACATCATTGCCAGGGACAAAATGGTGGCAAGGGGATTAGCAATGTTCTGCCCTGCTATATCAGGTGCTGAACCATGTATCGGTTCATACATACCCTTACTATTCACATCAAGTGATGCTGATGGCAACATGCCGATTGAACCCGTTAACATCGCAGCACAATCGGAAAGAATATCGCCAAACATATTAGTTGTAACCATGACGTCAAACTGCTTGGGTTCTCGAACCAGTTGCATTGCAGCATTATCAACATACATATGACTCAGTTCTATATCTGGATATTTGGCGGATTCATCCATCATCACATTTCGCCACAATTCAGTACACTCAAGTACGTTCGCTTTATCTACTGAACACACTCGATTATTTCTTTTAGCTGCAATATCAAATGCGACCTTAGCAATGCGACTTATTTCAGATTCAGAATAAACCAGGGTGTTATAACCCTGCTTTTCTCCATTATCCAGTGTCCGTACACCTCGTGGCTGACCAAAATAGATACCCCCTGTCAGTTCGCGTACGATCATGATATCAAGCCCTGAGACTATATCCGCTTTCAAACTCGAAGCATCAGCCAACTGAGGATAAAGAATAGCCGGGCGAAGATTTGCAAACAGTTCCAGTTCGGCGCGTAAGCCAAGCAAACCTTTTTCTGGTCGCACCGCAATATCAAGTTCTTCCCATTTATAACCACCGACCGCACCCAGTAAAACGGCATCAGCAGATTTGGCTAAGTCAAGCGTAGGTTCTGGTAGAGGAGAACCACAATCATCATATGCGGTTCCTCCTACCAGTCCTTCTTCCAGTTCAGCTTTAAAAGCAAACTCCTGCTGTAAACATTTTATGACTTTTACTGCTTCAGCTACAATTTCCTGACCGATACCATCACCAGGCAAAATTAGAATTTTTTTAGACATAACTTTTTCCAATTAAAATATAATTCACAAACACATCGATAAAAAACTTATTTTATGAAAACGTACGCATCACCTAAACAACCATGGTGCCTGTTGTTTACGCCTTGCTTCATATGCCTTGATTTCGTCCGCATGCTGTAGTGTTAAACCAATATCATCCAGACCATTAAGTAAACGATGTTTTCGAAACTCATCCACTTCAAAAGAAATCACTTCCCCATCTGGCTTGTTAATGCTTTGTGCTTCCAGATCAATACTTAATTCATAACCTTCATTAGCTTCCACTTCTTTAAACAGGGTATCCACAGTGTCTGCAGACAAAATGATGGGTAAAATACCGTTCTTAAAACTGTTATTAAAAAAGATATCTGCATAACTGGGCGCGATTATCACCTTGAATCCATAGTCTTCTAACGCCCAGGGGGCATGTTCCCGACTGGAACCACAACCAAAATTTTCACGCGCCAATAAAACTTTGGCGTGCTGATATCTAGGTTGGTTCAGAACAAATGATTCATTAAGCGGGCGTTTCGAATTATCCATACCCGGCTCACTCTGGTCGAGGTAACGCCATTCATCAAACAGGTTTGGTCCAAACCCACTGCGTTCTATGGATTTTAAAAACTGTTTTGGAATAATCGCATCGGTA
>Ga0316205_10002637_pt1 | contig 18243 bp, 15 predicted proteins | sample 3monthpyrite_MG_FD_204941 | JGI IMG/M metagenome (GOLD analysis project Ga0316205, IMG submission 204941) | Microbial mat bacterial communities from mineral coupon in-situ incubated in ocean water Damariscotta River, Maine, United States -... | ecosystem: Environmental > Aquatic > Marine >... | reverse complement strand
CCCATTTCCTTAGCTTTGTGCTTGGCTTTTCCACGTGCCCTCTCTTGCCACTTCACCACTTTTCCTCAACTCACCCGCGCTGATAATCATGCCAACTTTCGGGGGTGGTCGGACTCCGACCACCCCCCTGGCTCACCCCATTTTCTTAGCTTTGTGCTTAGCTTTTTCACGTGTCCTCTCTTGCCACTTCACCACTTTTTCTCAACTCACCCGCGCTGATGATCATGCCAACTTTCGGGGGTGGTCGGACTCCGACCACCCCCCTGGCTCACCCCATTTCCTTAGCTTTGTGCTTGGCTTTTCCACGTGCCCTCTCTTGCCACTTCACCACTTTTTATCAGCTCACTCGCGCTGATGATCATGCCAACTTTCGGGGGTGGTCGGACTCCGACCACCCCCCTCGCCCACCCCATTTTCTTAGCTTCGCGCTTGGCTTTTTGAGTGAGCCTCTCTCGCGATTCCACCCATTTCAAGAAGAAAAAACATGAATTAAATTCTTTTAAAAAAGATGATTCAATAATTTAACAACAAAATCGAGTTATAATTTATCATTAAAAATCAACTACTTAGTTGTACTTCCATAACAAAAGATAATATCTAACTAGAGGGAATGACGTTCTAACCAAAAAGGATGACGTTCTAACTGAAAAAGGATGACGTTCTAACCCAAAAGGGATGACATTCTAACGCAAGAGGATGACGTTCTAACCCAAAGGGGATGACGTTCTAACTCAAACCCGCGCAAGATATTGATTTTAATAAAATTTATCGCACTCTCCTGTAGTACCTGTAGTTTATTCCTATAAATCCTGTAATAACCTGTATATAAGCCAACAAAAAAACATTAAAATTTTAATTCTTAAAAACCAAAAATCTAAAACCTAAATCTGTCACGTGGCAGGTCTGTCAATTTAAGCGAATACTCCGCCAACTTAATATTGATGAAATACCAGCTACAGCGAGAATTTGTTTTCACTATGAAAAGCTACATCGATAAATTTTTAATGCTTGGCATCGAACAACTTCACCCAGGCCAATATCAGCCAAGAACATCAAAATCTGAGTTTTCAGAAAATTCTCTAAAAAACTTAATTCAATCAATTGAAGCTTCGGGCGTTGTGCAACCCATCATTGTTAAAAAAAATTCATTAAATTCATCCGATTTTGAAATTATTTCAGGAGAACGACGTTGGCGTGCAGCTCAACTTGCGGGATTAAAAGAAGTACCTGTGGTTATTCGGCGCACTCAAAATCAAGAAATAAATAAGCTCGATTCTCTCATTTGCGGTTTAGCAGAGAATATCCATCGTAAGGACTTAAATCCTGTGGAAGAGGGCAGAGCGATTCAGCGCCTTCGAGAAGAATTCAAAATGCCTATTAAAGACATATCCACGGTACTCGGTCGAGCACCGGATACAATCAGTCACTTATTAAGGATTTTGTCATTAGACCCTGAGGTACTTCAGTCTTTGGAAAAGCAAGAGCCCTTTACCCTAGGCCATGCAAAAGTATTGGTTGGCTTACCGATTGACCAACAACAGCACTTAATGCGTCATGTATTGAAAGATAATTTGTCGGTCAGGCAATTAGAGCGACTTGTCAAAAACATAAAAAAGCAATCTAAAACAGTCACTATTGATCCCGATATCAAGCAACTCGAACAACGATTAAATGAACAACTTGCAATTCCTACACAATTACAATGGGGTAACGGAAAAGGAAAGCTGACTTTTCAATTTAATTCAGTTGATGAACTAGAACACTTATTAAGCAGATTGAATCTGACAGATTTTTAGCAGAACACTATTGATAATATTAATTTATCGACTAAATTAAATCGATTTTGTTAAAATCCCATCTTTCTAAATACAGACTAAAACGACACATTCATGAGCATTGAATTACTTTCTCCTGCCGGTACCCTCAAAAACATGCGTTATGCATTTGCATACGGTGCAGATGCGGTATATGCCGGGCAGCCACGTTATAGCTTACGCGTACGAAATAACGATTTCTCAAACGAAAACCTTTGTACGGGTATTCAAGAAGCCCATCGCCTCAATAAAAAATTTTATTTAGCAAGTAATCTATTACCCCATAATTCAAAAATTCGGACCTATTTGGCGGATATGCAACCGATCATGGAGATGGCCCCTGACGCATTGATCATGTCAGATCCAGGTCTCATCATGTTAGTGCGTGAACGTTGGCCAGAGGCGGTCATACATCTTTCTGTGCAAGCAAACACCATGAACTCTGCCTCAGTGAAATTTTGGTACCGTCAAGGCATATCGCGGGTAATATTGTCACGGGAATTATCACTTGATGAAATTGAGGAAATCCGTCAGCAATGTCCTGAGATGGAATTAGAGGTATTTGTGCATGGCGCCTTGTGTATTGCTTATTCAGGTCGGTGTCTATTATCCGGTTATATGAATCACCGAGATCCCAATCAAGGCACCTGTACCAATGCCTGTCGTTGGAGCTATAACACACACCAGGTGGTCGAAGATGAAACCGGCGATATTAAAAAAATAACCCAGGGTATTTGCCAAACCGGACAAACACCATCGGATACTGCTTATCTACTTGAAGAGCAAAGTCGGCCTGGTGAATTTATGCCCATCTTTGAAGATGAGCATGGTACATACATCATGAACTCGAAGGATTTACGAGCCGTTCAACATGTTGAACGTTTAATAGCGATTGGCGTAAATTCACTCAAAATTGAGGGTCGCACCAAGTCGCATTTTTATGTCGCACGTACGGCACAAGTGTATCGACAAGCGATTGAGAATGTGGTGGTAAATAAACCTTTCGATAAAAATTTGATGGTGGCTTTAGATAGCTTAGCTAATCGTGGTTACACGGAAGGTTTCTATCGACGTCATGTTCCACAAGAATATCAGAACTATCATCAAGGCAGTTCAATTAGTACTAAACAACAATTTGTTGGTGAAATTATTGCCATTGATGCGAATCAAAAGACATGCCATATTGAGGTAAAAAATAAATTCTCAATTGGTGATACGCTAGAATGGATGACCCCAGAGAGATCAGAAACGCGTCAGTTAAAATACATGGAAGATCTCAAAGGGAATTCTATCGAGGTTGCACCAGGCAGTGGATATACCGTACAAGTGCCGACACCGGATTTTGATGTGAGCATGGGATTAATTATGAAAAATTTACAATAACACCCTCAATAATCACTCAACATCGATCTGCAAGTAACAGCAAACAAAAATTAACCTATTTGAAAAACAATCACCATCGATCATAAAATAGTCATCGAGGAATAAAAAAGACAAGGCTCACACAGATTATTATTTATTCGATTGGCTAAATAATAATCTGTTCAGCAGAGCATTTATTTTCTATTCCCTAACACAGCGAAAGAGAGGGATTCCTTGAAAGCAAAAGATAAACGTCTTCAACAACTACGTGCAACCATTCCAGAAGTAACACCAACTGCCGCGCTGAATTTACTCAAAGAAAAAGACGCTGTTTTATTGGATATTCGCGATCCTGATGAAACTGCTCAAGGCAGTCCACGTCAAGCGATACGTTTACCCAAAGCCTATTTAGAACTCAATATTGAAGAGCATATACCCGATCTCAATAAAAAAATATTAATCATGTGTGCCTCAGGCATGCGTTCGCTTTTTGCAGCAGATGCGTTAAACCAATTAGGCTATCAGCATGTGAGTTCACTTGCTGGTGGGTTTACCCAATGGAAAAACGAAGGTTTTGAGTTTGAAATCCCCCCAACGTTAAATGCAGATGCACGTGAACGTTATTCACGCCATTTATTGATGGCCAATGTCGGAGAACAAGGTCAGCTTAAACTGCTAAACAGCAAAGTGCTGTGCATTGGTGCCGGTGGCATTGGTTCCCCGGTGGCGTTGTATCTCGCTGCTGCGGGTGTGGGAACCCTCGGTATTGTTGATCATGATGTGGTGGATCGCAGTAATTTGCAACGCCAAATACTCCATAGTGAAAAAACCATCGGTATGCCGAAAGTTGAATCAGCCAGCTTGGCTTTGCAAGCACTCAATCCAAATGTGAAAGTCATCAAACATCAAACACATTTAGATAGCAGCAATGTGGAACAACTTCTGAAAAACTATGATGTGATTGTTGATGGATCAGATAATATTCCTACTCGTTATCTGGTTAATGATGCTTGTGTCAAATTAGGATTACCCAATGTGCATGGTGCGGTATTTCGATTTGAAGGGCAGGTAACGGTTTTTTGGCCAGCCCATGATGAACAGACCAGTCCGTGTTATCGGTGTTTATTTCCTACACCGCCGACAGAACAAGTGCTTTCCTGTGCTCAGGCTGGTGTGTTGGGTGTTTTACCTGGCGTGATTGGATTGTTACAAGCGGTTGAGACGATCAAGTTATTGCTAAACATTGGTCGACCATTGACCGGTCGAATATTATATTACGATGCTTTGGAAGCAAATTTTCGGGAATTAAAATTAAAGCGCAAACCGGATTGTCTGTATTGTGGGGCTACCGCCGGGAATTTCCCTGACTATGATGACTACACACAAGCCTGTGCTAGTGCGCTACCTTAAATATAGGCATAAGTGGTAAACAAGGTAAAGTTGATGGATGTATTACCGATTTTTTTTAAAGTAAAAGACCAAAGTTGTTTAGTGGTGGGCGGTGGTGAAATCGCTTCGAGAAAAATACGATTGTTACTCAGTGCTGGGGCCCGCGTGCATGTTATTGCACCAACATTAGCACCCAGTGTCGAAAAACTAGTAATGAGTGGTGATGTTCAGCATCGCTGTGGAATATTTGAAGCGACGGATTTAGACGCAGTAATATTAGTGATAGCAGCCACCAATCAAAAATCGATTAATGAGCAAGTTTCAATCCTGGCTAAACAGCAAGGATTGCCCGTGAATGTGGTTGATTCCCCTGAGCTATGCAGTTTTTTTGTACCTTCTATTATTGATCGCTCACCGATTGTGGTTGCGGTATCGTCAGGCGGTGCTTCACCGGTACTTGCTCGCTTACTACGGACACGATTAGAGACCGTTATTCCCGCTTCATATGGACGCCTTGCGACTTTAGTCAAAGGATTTAGAGAAAAAGTAAAAGAGCGCTTTCAAGATATCGGTCTTCGACGTCGATTTTGGGAAAAAGTGTTACAAGGACCCATTGCAGAAATGATGTTTTCGGGGCAAGAGCAATTGGCTCACCAGGCCTTACAACAGGCATTGAATGAAAACGCTAACAGTATCGACAAACGTGGTGAAGTCTATTTAGTGGGCGCCGGTCCAGGTGATCCTGATTTGTTAACGTTCCGTGCGTTACGATTATTGCAGCAAGCCGATGTGATTGTTTATGATCGTTTAGTTTCAGCGCCTGTGCTCGAATTAGCCAGACGCGATGCTGAACGCATTTATGTAGGTAAAAAGCGAAGTGACCATACCGTACCTCAAGAGCAAATTAATCAACTACTCGCCCGTTTAGCAAAGGAAGGCAAACGCGTTGTCCGTCTTAAAGGCGGTGATCCTTTTATTTTTGGACGGGGCGGTGAAGAAATAAGTACACTGATGGAGCAGGGGATTACTTTCCAAGTCGTGCCTGGTATTACTGCCGCATCGGGGTGTTCAGCGTATGCGGGTATTCCCTTAACGCACCGAGATTATTCCCAGTCTGTGGTATTTGCGACCGGTCACCTTAAGGACAATTCCGTTAACTTAAATTGGTCGTCCCTGATACAACCGCAACAAACCATCGTTTTTTATATGGGGCTTGTCGGCTTAAAAGTTATTTGCCAGCAACTCATTAATCACGGGCTTGCGCCGACAACTCCCATAGCGATTATCCAACAAGGCACCACCCCAAATCAAAAAGTATTGGTCGCCACCTTAGAGACCATGCCTGCGATTTGTGATGAATCCAATCTTCAAGCGCCGACTTTAATCATCGTTGGAGACGTGGTAAAACTTCACAACAAATTGGCTTGGTTTGAGGGATAGGGCTGACGTTGAATTTATTCCTTTAACTTTATTTTTAAATTACCATTATCGACATTTATATGTTCGATGCCATCGGCAAAAGCTTTCCAAAAGCCAGGTTGGGCACCAAATTCTTTTATCAAATCGACATGTTTGATACCGCCCAGCCAAGCATTGGGAAGGGGGACGCCCATAATACTGATTCCTCTCAGTATCAAGATTGGTTTCCCTTCGGCATATCCTAATTCGACGCCTGCATTGACTTTAATTGTTTTACCCCCAAGTACTGGAAATTCGGGTTCAAGTAGAACCAACAGTTTAGCACTCATCAGATTATCGGATAAATCAATGGCGAGTTTTTGGGCAAGGTCAGTATTTTTCGCCAATAATGCATTGAGTTCTTTTTCAGTAAAAAATAGTTCTCTCACTGCATTTTTTTCATGATAGGGTTCTGGTTCCAGGGGTAAACTTGAGTTGGGTGGTTTTGTTATAGATGATTGCTCATTAGGTAATTCAAGTTGAATTTGCTCTAGTTGATCAAGTTTATGTTGAAGTGCTTGTGTTTCTTGCTTGTCGAGCTCAACTGGCTTAAATTTTGTCGGAAAGACATAAGTTTGTATTAGCCAAAGTGTGGCAATCACTGAAATGAGAATAGTAACAATTACGATTCCCATCACTTGTAGCCACCCAAAGCGGCGCTTAGGGGTTTTTTGTTCAAATTCTGTTTGCATCGGTATTTATTCGATAGATAGTATTTTGGTTCTGTCGCAAATAAATTCTTCGAGAGACGTATTGCTTCCCTTTGAGTATTACCGCTAGTCCTGTTTGATCATATGAAGCAACTCTATTCCAGCTAGTGTTTTTTGTGCGCAGTGAAAATTTTTAAAGCCAAACATTGGCTTTGTGATTCGTCTAATGGAACGATGATCTTGAGTAAGTAGGAAATCGCTGGTGTTACCCGGTTTGTCCACTGCACGATAAAATATTTCCAATGGCTTTTAGGGTTGCTCATAATTTGTTCGCCGGTGAAAATTTAGGTATGAAATAGTATCATTGTTTGCCAGTAACCGCGAGTTTACAACAAAGCTGTCTAAAAATAGGCCATCATAACAAGAAAAACAACCGCGTGATTTACATCATTATGATTGACATGGAGCCAAGTTTCATATTGATTGGTATTAATATACCTGATGATCTATAGATTCCTATCGTTGATAAGTCAATATGATATTTGACCCCTATTTTTTTCCTATTTTGATCCTATTCTCATGCATATTGTTTGCAAGGTGGTGTGTAAAAGCGATGTTGCAATTAAGGTATAATATCAATTATATTGACTTGAGATATTTAGTTCAATACCCAAGATGGGCGTATTACAAGACGCTTAATAAAATAACAGGGAGTATAAAGTGAGTGTAATTGTATATGTGTGGAAAAATTCACCATCTGATATAGGTCACGTCTCTCTTCAGATAAATGATACGTATGTTAGCTTTTGGCCAAAAAGTGCTGCAAAAGCTAAAAACGATATTAAGTTGAGGCAAACTCATGAGTCAGCGTTTCCAAGCAGCTATAAGGTAGATAGGCGTCTTGAGCAGAAAGAGTCGGATAATAAAATTCTGATAAAAAATCTAGATGAAGAGTTAATGATCGATTATTGGAACGATTTTAAAAATAATCAAAAGCGCTACAATATGCTTAATTCAAACTGTTCTACTGTTGTTGCATCATTACTGGAAATAGGTTCTGGTGTAGCTCCTTTAAAATCACCCAGTATTGGAATAAATGAATATGTAAATAATAAATATATGCGATGGGTTTTAAAATTACGATTTTTTGGAAATTATATACATATGTGGACACCAAATGACGTAATGGTGTATGCCCTGCAAATCCGTAGCTGCAAAACCCCATAATGAAAGCGCATTTAGTTTATTCAGAGCAGTATGACTTTAACTCTTTGGGGATAAATAAAATACATCCGTTCGATGGAATGAAATTCACTAAAGCATGGGGCTTGATTTCAAGCGAATTTGAAAATGAAATTGATGGGTTGTGGATTAAACCTGATGGGCTAATATCAGATGAAGTACTTCTTAAAGTTCATAGTGAAGAGTACCTCAGCTCTTTAAATAAATCATCGACCATAGCCAGTGTAATAGAAATTTCTTTAACAAAATTTATTCCCGCAAGCGTATTACATAATAAACTACTAAAGCCTATTAAATTAGCCTGTAATGGCACGCTGAAAGCTGCTGAAGTAGCGCTTAGTGAAAATGCTATGGTTATGAATATAGGTGGTGGTTATCATCATGCATTTTCAACTCATGGTGAAGGTTTTTGTTTTTTTGCAGATGCCGCATTAAGTATTGTTAATAGTCGTGATAAAGGTTTGCTAAAAGCAGATGAAACCGTATTAATGATAGACTTAGATGCACATAGGGGAAATGGATTTGAATCTGTCACAGGAAATGACCCTACAGTAAAAAATTTCGATATGTATGGTTTTCAGTCTTACCCTGGATTGCACGATGGCGATCCTGATGAATTCCCATATATGATACCTTTAAAAGCTGGTATGAAAGATGATGTTTATCTGGATATTCTTGAAACTGAATTAGTAAAATTTTTAGATGAAAACTCAGATGCTAAATTTGTTTTTTATAATGCGGGTAATGATATTTTAGAGACAGACCCACTAGGTAGCTTAAAAGTGAGTTTTGAGGGTGTGATAAAACGTGATAAATTTGTTATTGAGCAATTGGCAAAAAGAAAAATTCCAACCGTTATCATGACAAGTGGTGGTTATACGAAACAGTCGCATAAATTGATTGCTGAGTTAGCTAAGATTGTTGTACAGGAAAGTGTTTAAAGTTGAGGTTTTGTATTTACCAGGTGATAATGATTTGACATGGCGGCGTAGGCGCAAATATTGATACTAAAGATCTCCCCCAGGTTTTTTATTCGGTCTACTAACCATTGTTTCCGATGATCGAAATTCTTCCCAGAAACATAGGGGTCAAGTATCATTCTAATTGATATTAACTTGTACGCCTCAATGAGAAATAAAGTAAATTGTTTAATATGATACTTAACTCCTTTAATCCTCGTAGCGTCTGATATTTAGGCTTTATTGCTAGCCTGTTTTCGCCCTGACTTGTCGTTTCGCCTCGGCTAAAGCGCCTAATTAAAATAGGCATCGCATTTAACACCTAAATATCAGACGCTACGAGGATATGAGGAGATGCCTTGCTGGTAGATTGTTGAGCGTTTTATTATGCTTATGTTACGCAGTTGTGAATCTCTCATGTAAACATTTTCATTGGTGTGTCGATATCTATCACAAGTAGCCTAAATTGGGGATGATCAATGAAAAACTTTGTTTTATCGACAATGGTTTGTGCACTATTGTGCTCAGCAGCCATATTTGCCGATACTGATGCTTTTCCGCTGAGAAAAGCTTATCCTCAGGTAACAGTTATTTCTACTGAACAATTAATCGATCAATACAACAATATAATATCGATTGATGTCAGGTCCAAGTTGGAATTTGACGTCATTCATATGCAAGGTGCACTGCATGTGCCGGTAGCTCGTATTGATTTTGAAAAGAACATCAAGCGGTTGAATGAAAACAAGCCGATTGTATTTTATTGCAATGGAGTTACGTGCGCAAAAAGTTATAAAGCGGCGATTCGTATGCTAAATAAGGGTTATAGTAATGTTAAAGTTTATGATGCGGGTATTTTTGCCTGGGCGAAAGCGAACCCGCAGAAAAGCGTGTTGTTAAGTGAATCACCCGTTAATCCCGAAAAAATGATCAGTCAAAGCCATTTTTTGAATAAAAATATTTCTTTTGGAAAATTCAGGGAAATGGCAAAATCCAAGCAAGCCATGATTGTCGATATACGCGAGCCCTATCAACGATTGCATAGTCGTGCGACGAAACTCGATTTTGGTGATGTTCCAGTACGCAACTTTCCCAGCGATAAATTCCTTTCAGTGATAGTAAAACCCGGAAATTTTAAAGATCGTCAGTTACTGATTGCCGATGCCGTGGGAAAACAAGTGCGCTGGTTGCAGTATTATCTGGAACGCTTTGGTTATACCAATTATTACTTTTTGCAAGGTGGTGCCAAAGCGATTGAGGTAAAATCATAATCCAAGCCTCAATGAATCATTGTTGGTCGTGATTATCTGTCCGTTTTATCGGGCAGCTTTTTTTAATGGTATTTACCCTGAGGTTTATTCTAGGTATCCTTATTTTTGGGGCGATAACGGTTTAAGTCGAAGATCATCGCTCTGCTAAAATTTTTTTCCTGATATTTGATGCTCTCCCAACTCACGGTCACTTTGCCGGGTTTATTCCTTGATGTATTGACTGCGTAACGCCGCACGTGTATCAGGTGGCTCATGAATAGCTTGCTCTGCGACTCGCTCGGCAATTAACGTCGGGGATTTTCCTTGCTGCTCGAGTATTTCCTGGTATCCCGTTTGTAGTTCGTGGTATTTCAGGTCGATTTTTTTTGCTGCATCGCTGTGCAATGCGACTTTGCTTTGGCGGATGAGATGACATTTGCTAATCCAGTCAAGTTGGTCAAAAAATGTACCTGGACTGTGTTCCAGTTGATTTAACGTGGTTTCCCATAAACGAACAATATCGGCTTGGGATGGTTGAATAATGTGTTGCTGCGCAAGAAATTTTTTGACTTGCATTAGATAGTGCCATCGAATGTCGATGGCGCTCATTTCCCCGTGATTGGTTTTTACTTTTTGCTTTAGACTGAGATCCTGGTTGAATACTTGTAAAGCGTGCAGTGGATCACAAATTTACAGCGCGCTGATCGCATAACCTTTATTCAGCATGTCAACTAACAAATAGGTGGTGGCAAGGCGTAAAAATTCCGCCACTTCGCACATGTTGGAGTCACTCAGGAAAATGTGTAAAAAAATGCAGGCAACCACGCTAGACAGATTTTCCAAGTTATTGATAATTGTGCAAACCAATATGCAAGTTAATGTCGCGTTCGTAAGTTAATTGCTTGATGAGCACTTTTCTATTTAAAAAAGTGTCGATGGTAATTTGGTAAAACGTCAGATGATAATTTGGGAACCCCCCTTTTTTGTTAGGAGGATTATTGTTTTTGATGATAAGGAATGGGCACGTGATAACTTCCCTGTTTGGCGCTCAGATTTGGTCTGTATTTGTTCGTTCAAATTGAGCAAAAATGCAGGAATAGTTGTTTTATTTCGAGTTTTTGTGATTGAAGAACGGGCACCAAAAGTAGGCGCTTTAGGCGAAGACGGGCTGAAGATGAGATGCGAAACAGGGAAGTTATTGCCTGCCCATTCCTAATCAAATTGTCTTTAACAAGCTGTCCTGGAGTCGCATAGATAGCGATCTCCAGGATCTACTCAAACATTTAAATATTATAAAACTGTCTTAAAGCCTTCAAATTGTGGCGGACCTAGGTAAATATCTTTGGCGCTACGGGCATTGGCATGAGCTTTTCTAAAGGATTCTGATTTAGTCCAATCTTCAAAAGCTTGTTCATTTTCCCATGTGGAATGAGAGGCAAAGAGGGTGTATTCCTCTTGTTTAGCTCCTTGTAATAACTGAAAAGACTGAAAACCAGGCACGCTGTCCAAATAAGTATCTCGATTTTTCCAAATATCGATAAAATCTTGTTCACAGCCAGGCTTGATTTTAAAACGATTCATTGCAATAAACATAAACACCTCAATGATTGTGATTGGCAATGTAACAGTATAATCATTTCTTGCTGCATTCGTTTGTCAACACGCTGTATTTTTTCGATTCGCAGCGGCGTTTATTCAATAAAAACCAGAACCCGAACAAGATAACAAGCAAGAGACTACTGCTCATGCCGGCACCCCCTTGGCGAATACCATTGCTTGATGGGGAGCGGTTATCAGCTAAACTCGCTAGTTGATAAGAGCGAATACGGCTTGATCTTGTTTGTGTTTGGCCTACCCACTGGTAAGCATTGTCTACCGCAGCAAGCGTGGCATTGCGTATGCCTGAGCCGATGGGACCTGCAGGACATAAGGTTCCAAAACATAAACCAAAATCCATGGCGTGTTCGGCCCCGTTAACGAGGTGGACTTCGCTATTGGTGCCACAAGCAAACATGGTATGTTCGTTGGTTATCTCAAGTGGACGGCTTTGGCCATCAATGGCATTGCATAATTTAATGGGTTGGGTATAGGGAACTAACGAGTCGTTACTCCCATGCACAACCATAATTGGCAATTGATTTCCGACGAGTTGGTGAAAAAACGAATTCGATACGATAAATTCCGCGACCGACTCTTTCAAGCAAAAATTTAAGTCAGCAGGTAGTGCCGCAAGATCCACGGCGTTGAGATCAATACCTAGCCGCGTTGCACATTGCTGTAAATAAATCGGAGGCGCCGCTGGGTTTGTATTTGAAAAATTAAACAAGGTATCCGGTAATTGCTGAGTTATGTCGCTTAGACTCATAGTGGTATTGATGCGGCTAAAATCGATATCGGTCATTCTGAGTTCGTCGTTGCCACCTTGAGCCCCAAAAAGTTTTGTCAATGATTTAATACCAAAATCTCGGAACGTCTCATATTGACTGCCAACGGGTATCGAATTGCTTAAAAAATCTAATACATCTAAAGGTGGATAAAATAATAGTGCCTTGCGAATATCATTGGGGTAATTGGTGGCTAACCAGGTTGCCAAATGTGCGCCAGCGGATTGGCCAAATAACGTGATATGACTATTGGGTATGATGCCAAAATAGGCCCCATAATCTTTAATCCATTGCAAGGCATCTGCGACATCTTGGGTGACTTCACGCCAACTTGCCGAATTACATTCCGTGTTACCATCACTGGCACCGACTAAACGGTAAAAAGGTGCAAACACCACAAATCCTTGTTGCGTAAAATGCGAGAGACTGGCTTCTAAACCAAAAACGGATAATCCCCGGCCTTTCCAGGTACCCCCATGAATGGCGAGCATGGGCCTTAAACCTTGGCCATTAATATTCTCTTTAAAGATACGCATTTCCAAGGCGCAGGTGCCATTGCCACGAGGAATGTCGGTGATGGTTTTGTAATTCACCAGTTTCACAAAAGGTTGCTTATTATTTTCAATGGAGACGACACCAACATCCATTTTCGTGCTAATAAAACTTGTCCATTTTTGACTGGGAAAAATTGGTAGTGGATCATTGGGTTGGTCTAAGTCTGGCAGCCAGGCGGCGGCATTTCCCAAGGTGGTTTTCTTTTGTTTACTGACCCAACTGGCACAGAATTGCTCAGGAATAATGGGTCGAAAGGCAACCGCTTGCTGACATTGCGAATCATTGTAATAATTGATCCGATCTACCCCATAAAGGTCGGCCAGCATACAGGCCGATCCTTCTTGAACATAAAGCGGTGTTTGAGATAAATTGAGTTCGTATTTTTGACGTAATGCCTGGCAACCAATATCGGTACCGAGTTCAGCAATGAAGTTTTTTCTTTCGGTATCTGTCATGACGATCAGCTGTAAAAGAATTTCAATGCCGCGTTCATTGAGCATTTGTACCAGCATATCAGGAATGCCGAGTTGAGTTAGAATGTCTTGAATGACGGCTTGATCCTCTGGGTTTTGATCGAAGGTAAAAATGGTTTGGCCGTTAAACGCGGTGATGGAATTATCAATATTTCCGTTACTGTCCAGGCCGTTCAATCGATTATTGAACTCTTGTACTTTTTGATCAAACCGGTCGCTTCCCTTGCTGCGTAATTTATTTAGTAAATAACTCTCATAAGCGTTTAAGATAGCATTTGTTAGTGACACATCACCAAAATCAGGTTTTATATTTCCACCGTGCAATGTCAGATTACCTAAAACTTCGGCGTTTTTATCAATGACGATAGCGACTAACTGAGGATCGTAGCTTAGGCTCAAATCGATTGTTAATGTGACATCAATATCAAATGGCATGGAAGCACTAATTTGACCGTTGTCTTTGGTAAAGCTTTTGCAATCACTCACAAAAGGTACCGCTTGCCCCCAGCTTATCCAAGCATCCGCCTGGGTTTCAATATGGCCGCTTAAGTTAGCGACAATGGTAATGTCTTGCAGGCTGTTGAGTTGGAAATCAAATTGTGAGCTGTCATGAATAAATACCGTCGCATTGGTCGCATCGATATGTGCTTTTTTGGGTAATGGTACGAGACAGAGACGGTTGATTTTTTCATTGAATTCTTCGATGGGAAATTCCCCAAATAAAAAATTAGCTCCGGTTTGCAAACCCAGTTGATTTAATTCTTTTTGTAGTTGTTGGGCGAGTCGTTGTTGCAATGTACTGGTTGGGTCTTGAGGTAGTGTTGATAAATCCTCCCTGAGATCACTAATCGGTATGGTAAATGTTTCGCTAAAGGCAGATTGAGGTAAATAAATAATAATTGCCAATAACAATGGTACAAATATCGTTGAATAAAAACGCATATGCATTATCAAATGTTCCCCACGGTTGAGATTGTATTTTGTTTTTATTAGGTATTAGGTATTAGGTCAGAAGTAACCTTCAAGTTATAATTTTTGAAAGTTATTATTGGTATACGTTTTTTTTATTGGAATGCGTTGCCGTTATTAATTTTAGCATTGTCAGGGTGAATAGCAAACAAGCATAAAAATTGATCGGTTTATGCTATAAACTCGTAGCGTTCGTTGTGGATAGCGTATTGTTGAGGATATATTATTTGAGAATGGTAATCCACGATGCCTAGGCATCGTGGATTGTTTCGTTTTACATCATGGACTGCAAATAATTTTTTAAGCCAATTTTTTCAATGAGTCCTAATTGTTTCTCTAACCAATAAGTATGATCTTGTTCGGTATCAGCGAGCATAGAGACCAGAATGTCTCTCGTTTGATAGTCTTGATTAGATTCACATAAAGCGATCACCTCTTTCAGGTTGGTGATGATTTTTCTTTCAATCTGCAAATCATTTTTTAACATTTGCGGCACATCTTCGCCAATTTTCAGCGATTGTCGTTTGCCGAGATCTGGCTTTCCTTCAAGAAATAAGATGCGCTTAATGAGTGCATCGGCATGGCCTTTCTCATCCTCCATTTCGTGATTAATACGTTCGTAGAGTGCATTGAGTCCCCAATCGTCATACATGCGCGAATGAATAAAGTATTGATCGATAGAGGTCAATTCACCTTCTAATAGTTTGTTTAACTGTTTAACAATGTCTTTGTTTCCTTTCATGAGCGTGATCCTGTGTTGTTGTTACATTATATTTGCGATTGCAGATAATTTTCTAAACCCATTTGTTCCATGAGCGTAAACTGAGTTTCTAGTGAGTCAATGTGTTGCTCCTTAGTTTTAAGTATGACTTCAAGTAAGGTTCGAGTCACATAATCATTGACAGACTCACAGTAAGCGATGGCTTCGCGTAGGGTAGGCAGGCTTTCCATTTCCAGTTTTAGATCGCACTCTAACATTTCACGTGGATTTTCACCGATGAGTAGCTTGCCGAGGTTTTGTAAATTTGGTAAGCCTTCGAGCAATAGCAGGCGCTCGATCAAGTCATCGGCGTGCTTCATATCGTCAATGGATATGTGATATTCGTGTTTGTTGAGTGATTCAAATCCCCAATTCTTGAACATTCGGGCATGTAGAAAATATTGATTAATCGCGGTTAATTCAAAAGTTAGAATTTTGTTTAAATGTTCAATGACTTTGGCATCCCCTTGCATTGAAAATCTCCTTAAGGATGGATAGAAACTACACTTTGTCAGTGTGTATAAAAAATAAGTGATGGTGTTGCCGACCAATAGCCTGTTTTTTCGGCATATGATGCATAGTTGTTCAGTTGCGGTTGAAGTGAGTGTAGGGCTGGCGTAGGTCGCAGACCAGTTGTTCTATGTATTCTAGCCGAATTAGATAAGATTATACCCAGTTACTAGAGGGATAAGAAGCACTTTATGCTAATTATATATGGGAATGAGTGGGTCGATTCGCAGGGTTTGAGTGTGTTCTTTAAGCAGCTGACGGGTACATTTGCCACATTTACCGCATTCACTGGCAATATCAAGTTTTCGCCGTAAATCTTTCATGGTGGTATGGCCATCATCAATCGCTTGTTTTATCTGGCTGTCAGTGATTTTTTTGCAGATGCATATGTACATTATTTGTTATGCCCTTTAATTTTGTGTATTCACATCACTATAATTCTAAATCTAAATGATAATCATTGTCAATTAAAAATAATGCCCTTCTGTTGTTTTAGGCTGAAAACGAGGGCTGGTTCATCTATTGAGAAATGCCCACCTTATACGATGGATTCATCGCCTTCTACTTTCATACCACTCACTAAATGATTTAATTTGTCAGCTAAATTGGATAGTAACGAACTGGACTGATTGGCATTATGTGCGCGAGTCATGGCATTGGTGGCAATTTCTTCGATTTGCTCCATGTTATTACGGATTTCATCGGATGAGACACTTTGTTGCTCGGTCGCAGAGGCAATGCCTTGGGTCATGCTTTCGATGTCATACACAATGGATGATACCTGGTCGAGTGATTGTTGCGTTGCAGTGGCCATGGTGACGGTTTTCTCTGCTTCAGAACGACTGCTTTCCATGGCTTCGGTAGCGCGTGTTGTGCCTGCTTGCAGTTGCTCTATCATCACTTGTATTTCGGTGGTTGATTGCTGAGTTTTTGAAGAAAGATTGCGCACTTCATCGGCAACCACCGCAAAACCTCGACCGGCTTCTCCGGCACGGGCCGCTTCAATGGCGGCATTGAGCGCTAGCAAGTTTGTTTGTTCAGAAATACCTCGAATGGTATCCACTATGGAAGAGATGCTTAGGCTATTTTTTTGTAACGCTTCTATGGTTTGGTGACTATCCGTTATTTTACTGGAAAGCGTGTGGATCGAGTCGATGGCATCATGCATGGTTTGTCGCACATGATTGATTTCTGTTGTAGCGTGCTCAGTCGCTTGGGCCGCATTAGCCGTATTCGATGCAACATCTTTGACGGTTAATGTCATTTCATTGATGGCGGTACTAATGGCAGACATATTCGTCTGCTGGGTTTTCGCATCTTCATCCATTTCGGCAGCGGTGGTGCGTAGCAATTGGGCAGACTGGGTGACATCTTTGGTACCCGATTTGATTTCTTTGATCGTTTCATGAAATGAGTCAATGAACTGATTAAACAGGTTAGCAACATCACCCGCTTCTGTGCCAAATTCTACCTCAACCCGTTTCGTTAGATCGCTTTGTCCTGTGCCATGATAGGCTGCAATGAAACTATTCATGGTTTGCATGGTATCAAGTAAACCTGAGCTTGCTCCATGTTCGTGAATATTTAAGCCGACTTTTTCTGCATCGGGGGAGACGCGAAGAAAATTAAAACTTTTTAAGCAATAGAACAGAATAAGCCCGCTGGTAAATCCCCAAAAAAATACCGCTAACACCCCTTGCAATTGCACAGCAAACTGTGCCCAGGTATCTTTCAGTGGCAAATTTTCGACAGGAGCGAATAAAGCTAAAGCGAGAGTCCCCCACGCACCTGCGATACCATGTGCAGCAACCACATTGACCGGGTCATCGATTTTGATCACGCGTAACAGAAAGTCTTCCGCAAAATAGACAATGATTCCCGCTAAGATACCAATCCCCACGGCACCAAAGGGTTCCACAACAGCACAACCTGCCGTGATAGCAACCAGTCCACCGATGATACCATTGAGCAATTTTTCGATATGGACTTCTCCACCGGTCATCATCATGCAGGTGAAAAAACAGCATACGCCACCAGCTGAGGCGGCCAACATGGTATTGGCAATAATTTTAGCCACGGAAACGTCACCCGCTAAGGTGCTTCCGCCATTAAAACCAAACCAGCCAAACCAGAGGATGAGTACCCCAACGACCGCAAGCACCAGATTGTGGCCGTGAATTTTTTTGGGTTTATGGTTGTCATCAAAGCGACCAAGGCGGGGGCCAAGCACCAAGGCGCCTGCTAAACCCACCCAACCCCCCAAGGAATGCACAACTGTGGATCCGGAAAAATCTACCATTTGCTTGTCAGCTAACCAACCACCTTCTGCCCAGATCCAGTGGCCAGAAACCGGATAAATAAACGCAGTGACAATGACACTGATGAAAATATAAGAGGCAAATCGCATACGTTCAGCCACCGCACCGGAGATTATCGTCGCCGCCGTACCGGCGAATGCGGCCTGGAAC
>Ga0316205_10002636_pt1 | contig 18245 bp, 21 predicted proteins | sample 3monthpyrite_MG_FD_204941 | JGI IMG/M metagenome (GOLD analysis project Ga0316205, IMG submission 204941) | Microbial mat bacterial communities from mineral coupon in-situ incubated in ocean water Damariscotta River, Maine, United States -... | ecosystem: Environmental > Aquatic > Marine >... | reverse complement strand
ATCGGAGTCAGAGTTATTGTTGCAGGCTATTAAGTAGCTTAGCAATATTGTCATTGCTGACAATCGCGTTATATTTTTTATATAGAGCATGAAAAAATCCAGTAATTATTATTAATGCGAATGTAAATGATTCGCATTTAAATATCAAGGATTAATATATTACTCAAAAATTTCATATTTACACAGGACGTACAATATACCGTTCAGCTTGTTTTGGTGTTGAGTTGTTGCTGGGTCAAATGAGTAAATGAAATAACTTAGATATTCAGAAGGTAGGTATATTACGGGTTAGACACTGTTGCAGTGGGTAGTTGATGGTTATACGTGATGTAACCAGCTTGCGGATGTGCATTTATTACAGGCAATAAAAAACCCGGCGTTCCGTGCCGGGTTTTGGACTTCCGTTGCCCTGGTGATTGATTATGGCGTTGTAGCTAGTTCCGTTTTTTCATATACTCCTGTAAAACATTCTGTTCTTCCGTGGATTCCTTATCCATGTATTTCCTATCGCGCTACTTCCTAACTATTCCCTGTGTCCTTGTTTGTGCCATGTCCTTGTGTCCATGACTGTATTATGGACAAGCTCACCAAGTGTTACTATCAGTTGATTCAGGTGCTTAATGTCAGACTACTCGCATTGTGCTTGTAGGGAAAATCCTACATAGTGAGTCCTGTGTATACCTATAGGCTTTATGGCGATATGGTTTAAAGGAAAATTAGAGCGTTTAGATATAATTTAAAAAATAATCTAGTCCAGGCTGTAATTTTATATATGCTTAAATAGCATTAAGAAAATTCATCAATCGTCATTTTAATAATTTTAATTCATTTCTGAATATCAGTGGTTAAATGCATGAGTAACTTGTTCAATTCAATCGGGCCATTTGTGAGTCACCATTTACAGGTGGATGATTTGCATACTCTTTATATTGAGGAATGCGGTAATCCCTCAGGACTACCTGTGGTGTTTCTACATGGTGGGCCGGGTGCCGGTTGTGCGCCTTTTCATCGGCGCTACTTTGACCCTGATATTTATAGAATTATTTTATTTGATCAACGTGGTTGTGGAAAATCCACTCCTCATGCATGTCTGGAAAAAAATACTAGCTGGGATCTGGTGTCAGATATAGAAACTATTCGCCATCATTTGAAAATTGATAAATGGGTCGTATTTGGAGGCTCATGGGGCTCAACATTAGGGCTTTTGTACGCACAAACACACCCGGATAGTGTAAGTGGCTTGATACTCAGGGGGATATTTCTGGCACGAAACAAAGATGTTCAATGGTTTTACCAGCAGGGTACCAGCAGGCTTTTCCCGGATTATTGGGAGAAATTCATTAAGCCAATACCTGAGTCTGAGCGTGGCGATATGGTGCAGGCCTATTCGAAACAGTTGACAGGCGATGACGAAATGCAGCAATTACGTGCCGCAAAAGCCTGGTCAATTTGGGAGGGAATGACGGCAACGCTGGAAACAGATAAGAGTGTGGTAGAAAGCTTCGCAAATCCACATTCTGCTCTGAGTATTGCGCGTATTGAATGTCATTATTTTATGCACGACTGTTGGTTGAAGCCAGATCAGTTAATTAATGATATTCAGGCAATACGACATATTCCAGGTTATATAGTGCACGGTCGTTATGACGTGATATGCCCTGTAGAACAGGCATGGGAACTGTCTAAAGCATGGCCTGAGGCAGAATTATCAATTGTCAGTGATGCGGGGCATGCTGTAGTTGAGAGAGGCATAACTCAGGAATTATTAAGGGCAACGAGAGAAATGAGTGAAAAGTTAGAATGATCGCATTAATTCAAAGAGTCAGTCATGCGAGTGTATGTGTGTCCGAAGCGGAAATTGCGCGTATCCAGCAGGGGTTACTGGTATTGCTGGGTGTGGAAAGAGAGGATGATCAGATAAAAGCAGATAAGCTAATTCATAAAATATTGGGTTACCGCGTATTTGGGGATGAAGAAGGGAAAATGAATTTAAGTTTGCGCGATATAAAAGGCGAGCTGTTACTGGTGCCGCAGTTTACGCTTGCAGCCGATACGAAAAGCGGTATGAGGCCAGGTTTTTCTAGTGCAGCATCACCAAAAGACGGTGAGTTCTGGTTTAATTACGTTTCAAATCAATGTGAAAAGGAGATGGGGCAGTGTCAGTTGGGAGAGTTTGGTGCAGATATGAAAGTCAGTCTGTTAAATGATGGCCCAGTGACATTTTTGTTGCAGGTATAACGTATGTCTATCCCTGATCAGTGTGAAGGCTAGTAAATTTAACAAATTATCGACCAGATACACTTTAATAGTTAGTGCTATGTAAATTTAAGTTTAAGTAAGACTTTTATTCGCTTTACCCTAAGTTAATGTTTAAAAATAGTTTTTTATAGAATGGCATGTATTGTGCGAAGAGTGCGGTACTAAAGCCTATAAGCTTATTGTATTGACTCTCTGTTCTTATAAATAATATTTATAAGTATCAAATATCAGAGAAACTGCTTATAAATAGAATTAATTATAAATACAGGCTTGACAGCTTAATTGCGTTGAAGTCTAATTGATGTAAATCAACATGCTTATAGGTGACTCCCAGTTTGAATCGGTTGAGTCTTAAGCTGTACTTAAAATGATCAATATTAAGAATTGGGGACTTTTTTATGAGCGATGCACCAAGTTGTAAATGCGTAATTTCTTTTTTATGGACCAATGCTTTAGTGGTAGGTGCGCTGGTTTTTCTTCTGTTTACTTTTATCGATCCGGCTGAGATAGCAGTTGCGATGATGTTAGATGTTGACGAGAGTGTGTTCCGTATTCAGGCATATGCGTTTAGTTTTGGTTTTATGTGGTTAGCCTTTTCGGCCTCAACCTTCCTGAACTGCTACTTTTCACGCTTGAAATACAATATGCATAATACGGCAAAATAGATTCAAGTGAATAAACCAGTTAAGGCCGGCTCCGTAACAGGGCCGGCCTTATTTTTTGTGTCCATTAATTAAATTATTTTCCCCACCTTTATTACAGTGTATCCTATAGCCTTTAACCGTTTACTCGCTGGAGAACTAAGTAAATGACTGATCGCACTGCGAAAATCGCTCGCGACACACTGGAAACTCAAATCACTGCTGAAATTAATATAGATGGTAGTGGACAATCCGAATTTAATACCGGTGTACCTTTTCTTGATCACATGCTCGATCAGGTGGCTCGTCATGGCATGGTGGATTTAAATATTCAGGCTAAAGGTGACTTGCATATTGATGCTCATCATACTGTAGAAGATATTGGCATTACTTTGGGCCAGGCCTTTGATAAAGCGGTAGGTGATAAAAAAGGCATTCGTCGATATGGTCATGCTTATGTTCCTCTGGATGAAGCATTGTCGCGTGTGGTCATAGATTTTTCTGGCCGCCCTGGTCTTGAGATGCCTGTTGAATTTCCTCGAGCCAGTATTGGTGGTTTTGATGTTGACCTGTTTTTCGAATTTTTTCAGGGTTTCGTTAATCACGCTAAAGTAACATTACACATTGATTCCATTCGTGGGCGTAATGCTCACCACGTTGCAGAAACTATTTTTAAAGCATTTGGTCGCGCACTGCGCATGGCTCTGGAAGAAGATCCTCGAATGCAAGGGGTGATGCCTTCAACTAAAGGTAGTTTGTAGTGGCGCAAATTGTAGTAATTGACTACGGCATGGGCAATTTACGTTCTGTTGCTAAAGCTATAGAACATGTGGCGCCTGATCAAAGTGTTATTATTTCGTCCGATGCAAGTGAAATTGCGAATGCAGATCGTGTGGTATTTCCCGGTCAGGGAGCTGCCCGCGACTGTATGCGTGAATTAGAAGATCGTGAATTAACTCAGGTGGTTTTAAGTGCGGCCAAAGAAAAACCTTTTCTAGGTATTTGTATGGGTATGCAGATCTTGTTAGATCACAGTGAGGAGAATAAAGGCATAGAGTGCCTGGGTTTATATGCAGGAAATGTTCGTTTTTTTGGTAACGATTTAAAGGGCGAACAGAATGAAAAGTTAAAAATTCCGCATATGGGCTGGAACAATGTAGATCAGACAATTGATCACCCTTTATGGGAAAACATAAATAACCACAGTCGTTTTTATTTTGTGCATAGTTATTATATGGATCCACAGGATAAAAGCCTGGTGGCAGCTACCTGCGATTATGGAATAAATTTTGTGTCGGCAATTGCAAAAGATAATGTTTTTGCTGTGCAGTGTCACCCGGAAAAGAGCGCACAGGATGGATTGCAGTTGTTGAAAAATTTCACACTATGGAATGGTAGTTAAAAATACTTGTTAAGTCTGGAAAAGTTAAGAAACTTTTCTTTATATAAAAACGATTGAAAATTATATTAATAATATAAGGTGAAAAAAGAAAATGTTACTGATACCCGCCATTGATTTAAAAGATGGGCATTGTGTTCGATTACGTCAGGGAATTATGGAAGATAATACCGTGTTTTCTGATGACCCGGTAGCAATGGCTGGCAAATGGGTTGAAGCAGGTTGTCGTCGGTTACATCTGGTTGACTTAAACGGCGCATTTGAAGGTAAACCGGTAAACGCAGAGGTTGTGCATCAAATAATAGAGGCTTATCCCGATGTGCCAGTACAAATTGGTGGCGGCATTCGTGATGAGAAAACTATCGAAGCGTATCTTGATGCGGGTGTGAGTTATGTCATTATTGGTACAAAAGCGGTAACTGACCCACATTTTATAAGTGAAATTTGTGCCGGTTTTCCCGGGCATATTATTGTTGGTTTAGATGCTAAAGATGGCAAGGTTGCCACTGAGGGCTGGTCGAAAGTGACACGTCACGATGTGCTGGATATGGCGCAGCGCTTTGAAGAAGATGGTGTTGAATCTATTATTTATACAGATATATCCAGAGATGGAATGATGCAGGGTGTTAATGTTGAAGCGACAGTGAAACTAGCACAGGCAATACATATCCCCGTCATTGCGTCAGGCGGCATTACAAATATGGATGACATAAAAGCCCTGTCTAAAGTTGAAGACGAAGGAATAATGGGTGCCATTACCGGGCGTGCAATTTATGAAGGTACATTAGACTTTGCAGCTGCACAAAAATGGGCAGATGAGCAGGAATAATTAATAGTACCCTTTTGAATTACGAGAAAGAAATTTTATGTCACTCGCAAAAAGAATAATCCCCTGTCTGGATGTTAAAAATGGCCGTGTTGTTAAAGGCGTGCAATTTGTCGACATTCGTGATGCGGGTGATCCTGTTGAGGTAGCGCGTCGTTACGACCGTGAAGGCGCAGACGAAATAACATTTTTAGATATTACTGCTAGCTCTGATGATAGAGAAACTATTGTTCACGTTGTAGAAAAAGTAGCTGAGCAGGTGTTTATCCCTCTAACAGTGGGTGGTGGTATTCGCGAAGTTAAAGATGTACGCCGTATGTTAAATGCAGGTGCCGATAAAGTCGCAATTAATACGGCGGCAGTGTTTAATCCTGAATTTGTTAAAGAAGCCAGTGAACGAGTGGGTTCACAATGTATCGTTGTAGCAATTGATGCAAAAAAAGTAAGTGCAGAGGGTGAAGAAAATCGTTGGGAAATATTTACCCACGGTGGGCGTAAACCCACGGGCATAGATGCAATAGAATGGGCTATTAAAATGGCTGATTTCGGTGCGGGTGAAATATTATTAACCAGTATGGATCGTGACGGAACCAAAATTGGTTTTGATCTTGAGTTAACTGCGGCAATTAGTGATGCTGTCAGTGTGCCGGTAATTGCCTCTGGCGGTGTGGGTAATCTGGACCACCTGGCGGATGGTGTAACAAAGGGCAAAGCAGATGCCGTACTGGCAGCAAGCATATTCCATTTTGCTGAATATTCGGTAGAAGAAGCAAAACGGCATATGGCGAGTAAGGGAATAGAAGTTCGTCTATAAGCATCTAATGCTTATTTATTGGCTATATAGTGTAAACGATTAGTCAAAAGCAGTTATATCCTACATATGTTAAAATACTCTAATGAATGAAAGCTGGTTAGACCAAATAAAATGGACCGATGATGGCCTGGTGCCTGCTATTGCGCAGGATGCTGAGACAGGCCGAGTTTTGATGTTTGCCTGGATGAACAGGGAATCCCTGGGGCTGACGGTTGAAAAAGGTGAGGCGGTTTATTATTCGCGTTCACGTCAGAAGTTGTGGCATAAAGGCGAAGAGTCAGGTCACACGCAGAAAGTGAAATCATTATGCTTAGATTGTGACGGTGATGTAATTACCATGAAAATTGAGCAAACAGGTGGTATTGCCTGTCATACAGGTAGAGAAAGCTGTTTTTATCGTGAGTTGCAAAATGGTGAATGGGTTGCAGTTGATGACGTAATTAAAGACCCTAAAGATATCTATCAGGAATAAGTATTAAGTCTATGAGTGACGTATTAACAAAACTGGCAGAAGTGCTTGAAGAGCGCAAGCAGGCAGCACCGGGCTCATCATATGTAGCGACGCTCTATGATAAGGGGCTTGACGCTATTTTGAAAAAAATTGGTGAAGAAGCTACTGAAACTGTGATGGCCGCAAAAGATGGTGATGCAGATCAGATAATTTATGAAACTGCTGATTTATGGTTTCATACTATGGTGTTATTAGCTCATCAGGGTTTAAAGCCTGATGATGTTTTAAATGAGTTAGGTCGACGATTTGGTTTGTCAGGTCTTGAAGAAAAAGCTTCAAGATCTGAGAAATAACTTAGTTATTATAATTTTGTATGAGAGGAATTAGAGATGGGATTTAGTATCTGGCAGTTAGCCATAGTTTTAGGTATTGTTATTTTATTATTTGGAACTAAGAAATTACGTAATATTGGTGGAGACATGGGTTCCGCAATTAATAGTTTTAAAAAAGCCATGAAAGATGGTGAAAAAGATGCTGATAAAGGTATTGAAAGCAAAGATAAAAGTGTAATCGATGCTGAAGTAACCAGTAAAGATAAAGATCAAGCTTAAAAAATAAAGAATTAATTTAAATGTTTGATGTTGGTTTTTTAGAGCTGCTTGTAATAATGGTGCTAGGTCTTCTGGTGCTTGGTCCAGAGCGCCTGCCAAAAGCAGCGCAAAAAGTAGGTTACTGGTTTGGTAAAGCGCGACGTTATGTCGAAGGCATGAAGTCTCAGGTTGAGGCCGAGTTTGATAGCACAGAAGTTAAACGCCTGTTACATAATCAGGAAGTACAAATTCGTGAATTACAAAGTAAAATAACGGATGCGGATGACTTTATAAATTCAGAATATCATAATCAGTTTGATGATAAAGAAGACCCGGGTACATCTCCCGAGCCTATGAATATAGAAGAAGATATAAAACCAACTGAGCCTCAATATGACATTATTGAAGAAGATCATGCTCATTGGGATGAGGGAGAAGAATTAAAATCTACCGAAAAGTCTGAGTCTAATAAAACACAATCAGCAGAAAGCGCCGTGAGTGATAAGGCGCAATGAGTGATTCATCAGGTGAGCCTTCTGTGAGTGAAGAACAGAAAAATAAAACAGAAGAAAATGTTTTAGGAAAAAAAGAAAATCAGGAACTCGGTTTTATCGGTCACCTGATGGAATTGCGTGATCGTTTATTACGTAGTGTAATTGTTGTTATATTAATTTTTCTTTGTGCCTTTCCTTTTGCAAATGATATATACCATATTCTTGCCTTACCTCTTGTAAGTAATTTACCAGAGGGTGGAACGATGATTGCTACAGGGGTTATCTCACCTTTTCTGACGCCTTTAAAACTGGCATTCATTATGTCGATTTTTGCGGCTTTTCCATATTTGATATTTCAGGCCTGGGCATTTATTGCCCCGGGGCTTTATAAACATGAAAAGAAACTGGCAATACCGTTAATTGTTTCCAGCGCGATTTTATTTTATGTGGGTATTCTCTTTGCCTATTTTATAGTTTTGCCCAATGTCTTTACTTTCATGATGTCAATGGCGATAGGCGGAGTAACCCACGCCCCTGATATTACTTATTATCTCGATTTTACCCTGAAAATGTTTTTCGCTTTTGGTATTGCTTTTGAGGTGCCAATAGCAACAATATTGCTGGTTTTAGGTGGCGTAACAACGCCGCAAAGTCTTTCAGAAAAAAGACCTTATATCATTGTTGGTGCTTTTATTTTTGGTATGTTGTTAACGCCACCAGACCCTGCATCACAGATTATGCTGGCTATTCCCATGTGGCTTTTATTTGAAGTTGGCCTGTTATTTTCACGCGCACTTAAAAAGAAAGAGATTGAAGACGATGAGTATCAGCCCTTATCTGAAGAAGATATGGAGGCAGAATTAGATCGTGCAGAGGCCGAAGAGGGTAACGGGCCAAAGTTATAAATCAGGGTATCGTATGATCCTGTTGGCGGTGATGGGAGCTGTAAATATCGTCGAGCTGTTAAGAAGTTAGCATTAATATGTCTATAAGCCCAATTTAGCGGGCTTTCTGATTATATTCATCCCCACATTTATCTAATTTTCAGGTATAATTCGTGCCCAAAAATATCGCATCATCTAAACATAGAATATAGAGCAAAGTAATGGCTGAAAAGCGCAAGCGTAGTGTTCCCCGCCGTCCCACGGTACTAGTAATTCTTGATGGTTTTGGAGTTAATCCAAGCCGTATTAATAATGCTGTTGTTGAGGCAAACACACCACGCCTTGATGAGTATTTTTCCAAAAACACGCACATAACACTTGATGCCTCTGGCTTATCTGTTGGATTACCCTGTGGGCAGATGGGCAACTCTGAAGTGGGACACCTCACTTTAGGTTGTGGCACGATTATGAAGCAGGATCTGGTACGCATTGATGATTCTATTGAGTGTGGTGAGTTTTTTGAGAATGCAGCACTGGTTGCAGCAATGGAAGACTCTGTAAAACATGATCGCCCCATGCATCTGGTTGGCCTGGTTTCTGATGGTGGAGTACATAGTCATACCAAGCATTTATGTGCGCTGATTTCTATGTGCGGCAAATACAAAGTTAAACCCCTGGTACATATGATTACAGATGGTCGCGATACAGCACCTATGGCTGCTATGGGTTACCTTCAAGGTCTTGAGGATGCGCTAGAAGATGCTAATGGTGCAATAGCCACTGTTTGTGGACGTTATTATGCGATGGATCGTGATAACCGTTGGGATAGAACAGAGATTGCTTTTAAAGCGATGGCTAATCTTGAGGGAGAGCAGCATGAAGCAGCACGTTACGCTATCGAGTCTTCATATAACAAAGATATTACAGATGAATTTATTCTGCCGTGTATATTACCTGAGGCGGAAAAAATTGAAGCAGATGATAATGTTATCTTTTTCAACTTCAGAAATGATCGCCCTCGTCAGTTAAGTGCGGCGCTTAGTCAAAATGACTTTGAAGGTTTTGAGCGTGGTGGTTATGAGCCGGTAACTGTTACCTGTTTAACAGAATATGATCCACACTTTCTCTTACCAATAGCGTTTGCGCCTCAGCGTCCTACGACCACACTTGCGTCGGTTGTTAGCCGTGCCGGGTTTAAACAGTTTCACTGTTCTGAAACAGAAAAATATGCACACGTTACATTTTTCTTTAATGGTGGCCGTGAAGAAAAATGGGCTGGTGAAGAACGTGTAATGATTCCATCACCTAAAGTTGCAACTTACGATGAATGCCCTGAAATGAGTGCAAAAGAAGTAGCTGATGCAATGATTACGGCGCTTAAGTCTCATGAGCATGGTTTTTTAGTCGTTAACTTTGCCAACGGTGATATGGTTGGGCACACGGCTAAACGTGATGCGGTAATCGCAGCTGTTGAGGCAATGGATACACAGGTCGGTCGTTTGCTCGATGTAGCGGTAGAAGAAGAGTATTCAGTTTTTCTAACGGCTGATCATGGAAACTGTGATGAGATGGTTGACCCTGTTACCGGCGAGCCACATACGCAGCATACGGTCTACCCTGTACCTTGCATGATTATTGATCAGGAAAACTGGCACTTAAATACCGGTATGGGTTTAAGTAGTGTAGCACCTACCATTTTACAATTAATGGGGCTGCAGCAGCCACCTGAAATGTTAGGTAAAAGTGTTTTGCTTGAAGCTTACAAAAACTAGTCAAAAAATATAACTGCTGTTATTAAAAAAATATTCAGCAGTTATAGTTCTAATAATTCAATACTATCCCAATTGCCTAAATAAATTTGGTATAAATATTATTTAAGAACACTCAATGGTTGTTTTTAAACTTAATTTAGAACGAATATAACGCGATATTTTATCAACGCATACATTCAAAATTGCAGTTATTGCGATTAATATCATTGCTTTATCAAGCCTGATATCTGATATTGCACTATCAATATAAAAACCAAGTGTCGCAATTCCGAGAATTCCGAGAATTGCCGTTTCACGCATTATAATTTCCCAGCGATAGAAAAGAAATGCCAGAAACTGTCCATAAATGCGTGGTATTACTTCAAATGCATAAAGATTAAATCCTCGACTTTTATCGTTACGTAGTTTCAGTTCATTACTATAACGCCCCATAAGATGCGCAATGATTGCACCATTATGTAGAGTTAAAGCAATAACTGCGGGTAACATGGATGGCCCCCATAAAAGTAGTAAAATAAAGGCAAGAATATATTCTGGTGTTGAGCGCATAATTACTAAAAAGGCATGACCAAGACCGCGTCCAGTTCTTTTAAAAAATAGTCTGGATATAAAAGGGAACCATAATAAAGCAATTGCCCCCGTCGCTACTAAGGCAACTTGAGTTAAAAGAAATGTATTGATAATTCCGGGTAGCGCTTCATTTATAAATAATTCTGTAAACCATTGCCAGAGCATGGAAGAGGATTCACCATTACGAATAGGTAAAGGGATAATGTCCTGCGTAAAAAAACGAAATACATTATCAAAAGATATGACAGTGTCGTTTGCAATAATAAAGGGTGAAGCGAGAATATAAAGTGGAATTAATTTCGGCCTAACCCAATACTTTATACAACCTATTAAAATAAAAAATAAAATTAATAAAGCCCATACTTCTGAGTACTGACCCTCCATAAAAGCAGTATTAAGATAATATCCAAGGGTGGGTAAACCAACAAATCCTAAAACAGCGCTAGAACGTAAACCGCATTCTAGCCGATAACTTGTATAGGTAATAAAATGTGGCCATAAATCGGGAATTCGACTGTAGAAAAATGCCGAAATAAAATCACTGTGCTGACGTATGGCGTTATATGCTCGCTGGTCACCTTCTTCGATAATCTCAGCATAAACTTTTGCAAACGTCGCAGCATAAGGCAGACCCAGTGCTAAAAGACCTGTTAACGGGTGCAGGCCAAATATTTGCAAAAATATTAATGCCCAGAATAATTCGTGGACAGAGCGAACCAGTGCGCAGCTAATTCTAACTAAACGCCAGTGGAAAATAAGTGATAAAAGAAAACCTGCTACAGCGCCAAGTGTTACGCCAAGAATAGCAAATGCAATGGTTTGAAGTAATGCATTAAAAGGGTTACTGATATTGTTCAGAGACGGATGTAATAAACCAGAAAATAAACGCCCCAATTCAGCCAGGGGGTCGTAAGTATTAATAGAAAGATCAGTAAAAGGAATGCAAAGTAAAGCAATACAGAAAAACAACCAGCTCACTTTCCAGCGTAGAGAGTGAGTGAATTTGTTTGGGCTACTCGTCATAAAGTTTAAGTAATTCTTTACGATTCAAGCTGGAAGATAAAGCGTCAATCACAATCTTTCCGTGATCAAGGCCGATGATTCGGTCGCAAAAATTAAGCGCTAAATCTACGTCATGTAAAGAAAATATAACACTATGGAATTGTTTGTTTAATAATTTCATAACTTGTTGAGACTGGGTTTCATCAAGCGAGGAAACGGGTTCATCTGCGAGCAGTATGTCGCCGTTATGCATAATTGCTCTTGCAATAGCTACGCGTTGTTGTTGGCCGCCAGATAGGTGAGTGACAGGTTCATATAACTTGTCATTTAACTGAACAGAATTAATGATATCAGTTACTTTGTCTACAGGTTCGGTTAAGGGTTTTATAAGGTTAAGCAGGTTATACCAGAAAGGTTTTCGATCTAATTGACCCATATAAACATTATGAAAAACAGACAGGTTTTGTACTAACCCATAATCTTGAGGAATTAATGCGGGATTGTTCTTTTGTTTTATAAGTTGCTCATAAAGAAGATTTAATAGTGTAGATTTACCAGAGCCACTGTGACCAACAAGTGCTAGTTTTTGACCTTCTTCAATATGTAAAGTGATGTCTGCCAGTGCGTGTTTGCCTTTATAAGCAACACTGGCAGAATCTAGCTGTAACATAAAATTATTGTTGCGGTTGTTTTGTTATTAAACCAATTTTAAGTGCGGTATTTAAAATTGGCAGGTAATCACTATTTTGAGCAGGGATAAAGGCGCTACGCGGAAAGGCATTTAATAAACCCGGGTCTTTCATATTTAATAATGCCTGTTTAATGCGCTCTTTAAAACCTGCTCCCCATACTTTATCAATATCGCCACGTACGGACCATTGATAATCAGGGTAGGTAGGTGTTTTCCAGATTACGCTTACTTTGCTTTGATCTATTTTTCCCTGTTTAAGTTCTTTCTGCCAAACTTTATAATTTACGGCACCAACCTGATATGCGCCAGACTGTACCAGTGCAATTGTGCGAGAGTGATTACCACTAAATCCAACACGATTAAAAATTTCATCAGGTGATTTTTTTAAATTTTCCCGAATATAATATTCCGGCATTAAACGCCCAGAAGTAGAACCCTTTGAGCCAAAGGTAAAGTTTTTACCTGCAATGTCTGTAGGGAAGTCATCTGATGCTTTTAAGCCAGTGCTATGATGAGCGATAAAATAAGTTTCAAATTCTGTGTCTTCGGCGCCCTGTGCAATGGCTTCTGATCCGCTAACAAGTGCTCTTGCTCTTACGCCAGATAAACCGCCAAACCAGGCTAGTTGTACCTGATTGTTTCTAAATGCAGTAATGGCTGCAGCATAGGATTTAACCGGCACGTATTTAACGGGGACATTTAGTGCGCTTGAAAGATAACTGGCAATTTTACTAAATCGTTCATTAAGTTGAGATTGATTCTGGTCGGGTATAGCGGAAAAGACTAATGTCTTATCTGCACTATAAGTGCTAAAAGAAGAAATTAGTAAAATAAAAGATAAGAGTGGAAGTATAAGTTGTTTTTTCATTTTGCATCCTGATTCTAAATAATAGCGAATTCAAAATTTTTGAGTCAATATTATTTATTAATGTATTCAAATATATACACTAAAGAAGATGGTATATGCGGGGAGAGCAGATCAAATAAAATATTATAGTTGGGCGGTTAATACAAGCCCGAAAAGACAATGAATAGAAATTAGTGGAATATTATAGAATTTGAGTCAGGCATAGTCTTGAATATATCTATGCCTGCTTTAATGGTTTTACTGTTAATTAATTAGATGCCAGTGCTTTTATTTTGTTAATTAACTCATCTGAGTCCCACTCAACACCACCGAACAGGGTGTAGCGGATTTTGCCGGTTGGATCGATGATAAAGTTTGAAGGAGCTGCAAAAACCTGCCAGTCACTAATGCTTTTTCCAGATTCATCCATCAAGATGTTAAATTCAGGTTTCACTTCTTTAACAAACTGTTTAACTTCGGCTTCAGTTTCACCCATGTCTACAGCGAGAATTGTGAACGGGGTATTACCCATTTTTTTTATCATTTTATTCATTGAGGGCATTTCTTTACGGCAGGGACCACAATAGGTTGCCCAAAACTGTAGCAATACAACTTTCCCTTTGTAGTCTTGAAGATCATGCGTTTTACCATGCAAGTCTGTCAGTTTTAATGCTGGTGTTGCAGTGTCTGCCGTATACGGTTTTAAATTTGCTGCCTGTAAATTGATTGTTAAGCAGAATAAAAACACAAATAAAGACAATGGTTTAATCATGGTTATTGTTTTCCTGTAAGTAAAATAAGCTGACTTTAATTAATCCTGCCATTTGAGAAGTGACGACATCTTCTGAGCGATTGGCATCCTGACGTTTGAAAAAGTAACCTCGCACATCGGGTATTAGTTTTGATTTAACCGGGCTGCCGCTTTTCTGTAATTCATGGCTTAAGCTATTGATTCCCCAGCGGTTAGGGGTTCGTTCACCTTCGAGTAATAATAGAGGCAGTTGTGTTTTGCCAACAACATCCATGTATTCAGGTGCTTTGCCCGGAACAGGTGCTGCTTTAAATAAACGGGGAAACATTAATATTGCCCCTGAGAGTAATGTGTTTTTGTGGAGTGCTTCCCAGTTACTGGCACCTCGTAAAACCAGCTCAGTATCAGGGCCACTGGCAATCAGATAGACTTTCTTACCCGTTTTAGTTGCTTCATTTATAAGGGCAGTCAGAGCTTCAGTTGTAATGCTTGATAGGCTACTACGTACTTTTGGTAACATGAAACCTGAAAGCATATCTGGCATCCAGACTTCAATTCCATCCTCGGCTAAAGATTGGGCGGTTTTTTCTTCAGCAATACTTTTTCCTTCATCACAGGGGAAACCTAACAAAAGAACTTTGCCGGATGCGGGAAATATACGAATATCAATTTCTGTGTCTCCCGCTTCAATGCTTCTAACTTCTTTAGCCTGTGCCATGTTTACGCTGCTAAGAGCAGTAACGATAGCAATAACTAAAATGTTAATGAGTGTTTTTAAATTCATAATTATTGATCTGGTCTATTAAAATAACGTCAGTAAGAATGTTATGCTCTGGTCATGAATATAAGACATTTTGTAACAAGCGCTATTTTAGTACTAAGTAGTCTGCTATTTCCTTGTGAATCATCAATTGCAGATGAAATAAGCGGTGCTCTGGAGCTTAAACCGGATATTGAAAACGGTAAAAAAATATATCCGCTCTGTGCCAGCTGCCATATGCAGACAGGCTGGGGTAAAAAAGACGGCAGTTTCCCTGTTATTGCCGGGCAGCATCGACATGTTTTAATAAAGCAGCTGGCTGATATACGTGCTAAAAATCGAGTTAATCCTACGATGTACCCATTTACTGACCCTAAATCAATTGGTGGTGCTCAGGCAATAGCTGATGTAACAGCTTATATAGCATCGCTAGACGCTTCACCTGATGTAGGTGTTGGAGATGGTCAGCAATTGGCTTTGGGTCAAGTCATATTCAAAAAACGCTGCCTACAGTGTCATGGAGAAAAGGCGCAGGGTAATAACGACGCTTTTTTCCCGAAATTGCAGGGTCAACACCATGCTTATCTTCTTCGTCAGCTTAAATGGATTCGAGATGGTTACAGAAAAAACAGCAATGCCCTGATGGTAACAGAGCTGAAAAACCTGTCTGATGATGATCTGAATGCAGTGGCTGACTATATTTCCCGGTTATAAAAGATCAACCTGCTTGTGCTATAAATATTCATGATTACATAAAACAGGTTAAATTATGAGAAATGGACAAGTCGCAGAAAACCCATATGAAAGCCCTTTAACCTCTGAAGGTTTAACCCAGTTAGGCAGTTATAAACCCAAAATATTTACCACCAGAGGCAGGATTGGTCGTTTAAGATATCTGGCTTATTCGATGATATATAATTTTATTATTATGTTTTTAATGGGGATTGTGAGCGCCATTTTAATACCGTTGCTTGCTAACAGTGATTCAGGTGGCGCCATGGTGATTATGATGGTGCTGATATATGTGCCTGTGATTTTTACCTTTTTCATTGTAGCAAGACGACGTTTACATGACCTTGATCAGTCAGGCTGGTTAACATTGTTAATGATTGTGCCGCTTATTAATATGGTATTTGGTTTGTACCTGCTATTTGGCGCCGGCAGCCCTGAAACAAATAAATATGGTCCACCGCCCCAGGCAAATTCTGCACTGGAAATTATAATTGGTTTGATCGCACCTATTGTTATTATTGGAATACTGACTGCTGTTGCTATTCCCTCATATCAGCAATATGTTGAGAAAGCTAAACAGGCGCAAACACAAGTGCCTTAAGTGTGAAAAATGAATTAATTATTGATCATGATGAATATTGCTTACTCATCATGATCAATATGAATGTCTGTTGGAAACGGGTTTCCTGTGCCTGTTTCTATAACATCTTTAAGGCTCATCAGAAAAACCGCCCATTTTAAACTGCAGTGGGCCATAAAATCGGTTTGATCTTTCCATCCTGAATGTGAGAATAAAATATAAGTTTGATTTTCTTTGTGAGTTAACTGAAATGTTATCTCTGTACCAATCCAGTCATCTGGCATAGGCCCTGAGTGTTTCCACTTCACGAGTTGGTCTGGCTTTAAGTCTGTCACTTCAAAATCCGGGCCACCGCCATTAAATCTGAATTTAATAATGGAACCTACGCCACCTGCACCCGAAGTATCTGTTGTCCACCATTCGGAGAGGCCTTTATCCGTGGTTAGTTTATTGTATACCTCACTGGCAGTTGCCTTAATTCCTACTCTATGAAAGATGTCAGGCATCTAGGTCTCCTGATTAACGACTAAGGGCTCACAAAAGGGGGCAGAGTCTACGCTAAAGGGGCCGGAGTAAAACTATCTGGCATCGTTAGTTCAAACATATGTTTAACACTATCCTGCTATTTTAGTTTTCTAGTTTGACGCCGACCTATGAGATTGCGCCCTGAAATTTGGTGAATGGATAAATAATCACGTTGAAAATAAGGTGTTTTAATCACTTAGCCAAGAGAGACAATTTTATCTACTATTGCCACGGCAAAAGTTAAATAACAACTGGAGTTGTCCGTGTCACTCTGTTTGCAATTAGCTAAATCTTCCAGGTGTTTAACAGTGGGTTGTCTGTAGTCAAGAGGAATGCTTTTAATAGCGGTTTCAAGGTTGGTTCCAGCTGTTTCGCTGGCGCCACCCTCTGATTGATGTGCATCCCAGTAAGCCTTGGCAGCCTTGCGTATGGATAAGGTGCGCCCATTGGCAATGATTTTTTCAAAAGCTGCGCTAGCTGAATCGTTCTGTCCCATATGTCTCTCTTTATTCTATGAATATAACAAATTAGAAGGGGGGTACCCTTGTATGATAAAGCAATATTTATAGTGTAGTTCATTGGTTAAATAAAGCAGAATCAAAGTAAAGACAATCCCATTAATTTAAGGTAAGAATTAATAAAACATAATTTTCGGAGTTTAAATCTAAGGCTTTACAGTTGATGTTTCTGCTTCTGTTTGTGGCATTCTCAGCCGCTGAAGCGATTGATAAAAACTGGATTCAAGCGAGATTGAATAAACCTGGTTGATGTCAGTTGCAAAAGTGAAATTTATAAGTGATTCAGGCAGGCTTTCCTATGAAGTATTCGATAGCAATGGTACCGGTATTAGCCGAATGGCTGAACACCTAAGTGACCTTGCTACCTTTAACTTAATGTAGATTACTATTTATCAGGGGTACTCATCCGGTATAAAAGTTTGATCAGACATAGGCGGGCGGACATAACCGACGCCTTCCTCTCGCTTGGGTAACTTGATGGGTTCTGGTGTGAGATCTTCGTAAGGTATTAAACTCAGCAGGTGAGAAATGCAATTAAGTCTCGCATGTCTTTTAATGTCTGATTTAACAACATACCAGGGAGCCTGTTTGATATCGGTATGGGCAAACATCTGATCTTTTGCTTTTGAGTAATCAACCCAGCGTTTGCGTGATTCAAGATCCATTGGGCTTAGTTTCCATCGTTTATGGGGTTCTTTGAGTCGGCTTTGAAAACGGTGCTCCTGTTCTTCGTCAGAGACTGAAAACCAGTATTTAATCAGGATGATGCCAGAACGAACCAGCATGCGTTCAAATTCAGGGCACGAACGCATGAATTCCTGATATTCATCATTAGTGCAAAACCCCATAACCTTCTCGACACCGGCTCGGTTGTACCAGCTACGGTCAAGTAACACCATCTCACCAGCTGCAGGTAGATGGGGAACATAACGCTGAAAATACCACTGTGTCTGTTCACGCTCTGTTGGCGCAGGTAGTGCTACCACACGACAAATGCGTGGACTAAGGTGTTCGCTAATTCTTGTGATTACGCCGCCTTTACCAGCAGCATCTCGACCTTCAAATAGAACGACAACCTTTAACCCCGTATGGCTAATCCAGGCCTGGAGTTTTACCAGTTCAAGCTGAAGTTTAAATAA
>Ga0316205_10002635_pt1 | contig 18246 bp, 16 predicted proteins | sample 3monthpyrite_MG_FD_204941 | JGI IMG/M metagenome (GOLD analysis project Ga0316205, IMG submission 204941) | Microbial mat bacterial communities from mineral coupon in-situ incubated in ocean water Damariscotta River, Maine, United States -... | ecosystem: Environmental > Aquatic > Marine >... | reverse complement strand
ATTGACTAAGCCGTTTTTGTTGTTTAAAGTATTGAAACTTATTGATTGGAGCTAGGTGTTTCTGTACTACTTGTTTCAGTTCTATTTGAGTTTGCCATTCTTTCTTTAATTAGTTTAACAATGGCTTGCCGTCTCAATATTTGAACTTGTTTTGTTTCATCAAAACTGGTAAGAAGTTTTACATTGGAATTTGAAATTCTATTGCCGATTCCTACAATTTCTTTTTCTTCGTTATTTTCAGTTTCAGCGATTAAACTTGGTCCCACACCTGTTTCAATAAATGATCGACTGGCAGTTCTAAATCCTCTTACAGGATAATAAAAGTTGTTAAATGGGCCATTTTTGGGTACTACTTCTAATTCACCATCAAATTGATTCAAGCCCAATTTCACATAGTAATAAAACTCATAATTATCACTATCATCAACGACTATTATTAGTTCATCATTATCATAGTCAAAAGCAGAATATATATAATGCCTATTTAATGCAAAATTAGAACAGTAACCAATTGTTGAGTTATCAGGTCTGCAACCCTCTACATAGTCCCTATTTTGATATACTGTTGTAATATCAAATAATAAAACATCACCTACAAAAGGATAATCTTCTTCAACATCCGAAAAGTCAATGACTGTTTGCCATTCACCCAACATTCTATCTGTTTCATTACCCAATAAAAAATTAAATCTTTCAATATTCTTCACAGCACCTTGAAACTGTATGGTTGCTGTTGTTTCGGTTTCAAAAATAATGGTAATGGGTCCGCGTTCGCCTTCTATTGTAATGGGTTGTGTGTAGTTACAATCGATACATGGGCCATTATAGGTATAGTCTAGGACACTATCGAATAGTGCATTGCCACCCATCGTTGTTCCAGATGTATACCATATTGGGTTGCCTACACCATCATAAACATAGGCGATGATAAATAAAAAGTTATCTTGGATTTCTATGGTATAACCAGAACCGGGTTCATCTGGGTTCCACCAAAATCCCGATTCTGGAGTAAAGGCTTTGGCTTGAGATGCAATCAATAATGTGAAAGCTAAAAATGTTTTATGAAAAAATCGCATGTTTTTTCTCCGAATTAATAAGTTATTGGTATATTATGCCATTTTTGCTGAACAAAAAATGAATAAATGATTGATATAGGTGCAAACTTAACTCATGAGAGTTTTAATAAAGATCGCGAACAAGTGATAAAATCAGCTTGCGATGTGGGTGTAAACACCATGGTTGTTACAGGTTCAAACATGGCTTGTTCGCGTCAAGCTTTTGAACTAACTCAAGAATTTCCTGAGCAATTATATTCAACAGTGGGTATTCATCCTCATCATGCCAGTGACTACACTGGCGAAACCGAAGATTTGATTGTTGAATTGGTCAAGCATGACAAAGTGGTTGCAATAGGTGAAACGGGATTGGATTATTTTCGTGATATTTCACCAAGAGAAGCTCAAGTGTTCTCATTTGAACAACACATTAAATTGGCCATTGAAACCCAAATGCCCTTGTTTTTGCATCAACGGGATGCCCACAAAGACTTTTATCCCATTATAAAAGAGCACCGTGATCAGATTAAAAATTTGGTGGTGCATTGTTTTACTGATAACAAGAAAGCTTTGTTTGATTACATCGATTTAGATTGTCACATTGGCATTACTGGTTGGATATGTGATGAAAGAAGGGGATTGCACTTAAGAGAGTTGGTGGCGAATATTCCAAACAACCGATTGATGATAGAAACCGATTCCCCCTATTTGATACCCCGTGATTTAAAATTAAAAACCCGAAGAAACGAACCCAAACACTTACCGCATATTGCTGAAGTCATTGCGCAATTAAGAAATGAAGAGTTGAATACATTTGTACAACAAACCCTAAAAACAACAACAAATATTTTCAGTATTTAACTTTTTTTCACACGAAATTGGTTAATTTCTGATCATAATCAAACTCCAATCGAATTAATTTATTGTCGCTTGCATTCGGCCACCATACGCAATAGAATGGTAATCCGTTTATTATTCAGAATTCGTAGGTTTGAATGCATAAAAATACATATGATTACATCATCGTGGGAGCAGGTTCTGCAGGTTGTGTGCTTGCCAATCGATTATCAGAAAATCCTGATTGTAAAGTTTTATTATTAGAGGCTGGTAGTAAAGATTGGCATCCATTTATCCATATGCCAGCCGGTCTTGCAAAACTGGTCAATATTAAATCATTGAACTGGAGCTACAATACCGAACCAGAGCCACATTTGAATAATCGCAAGATGTATTGGCCCAGAGGAAAAGTTTTAGGTGGTTCTAGCTCAATCAATGCCATGTGTTATTGCCGTGGTCATAAATTGGATTATGATTTATGGTCATCCTTAGGTAATCAGGGTTGGTCGTATGATGAAGTCTTGCCCTATTTTATTAAAAGTGAAAACAACCAACGCATCACAAATGAATACCATGGGAACAATGGACCTTTGTATGTCAGTGACTTAAAACACCACAACAAATTGTCTGATTCTTTTCTAAAAGCCTGTCAAAAACAAGGATTTAATTTGAATGGCGATTTTAATGGCGCCAAACAAGAAGGCTTTGGCATGTATCAGGTTACTCAAAACAATGGCAGCAGAAACTCTTCAGCGCAAGCTTATTTGTCTCCAGTCAAAAACAGAGATAATTTAACTGTTTGGACCAAAAGTTATGCACAAAAAGTCATGATTGAAAACAGTATTGCAAAAGGTGTTGAAGTTGTAAAATCAGGAAAATTACAAAAAGTTTATGCCAGTAAAGAAGTCTTGTTAAGTGGTGGCGCATTAAATTCTCCGCATTTGTTAATGCTATCAGGCATAGGTGATGCCAATGATTTACAAAAACATGATGTAAAAGTGTTGCATGAGTTAAATGGTGTGGGAAAAAATTTACAAGATCATTTAGATGTATGTTTGGTTCAATCTTGTAGTAAAAATATCACATATGACAAGATTAATGAGTTAAAAGCTGGCTTACAGTATTATCTTTTTAAATCTGGTCCGGGCACATCTAATGTTGCTGAAGCAGGTGGCTTTTTAGATACAAATCACTTGAAAAATAATGATGATGTTCAAAAATGGCCTGACCTACAATTCCATTTTGTACCTGCCATTCTTGATGATCATGGTCGAAACAGAATTAAAGGCAATGGTTACACATTGCACATGTGTTTTCTGAGACCAGAATCACGTGGCCATTTACAATTGGCCTCAAAAGATCCTAAACAACAAGTCAAAATATTTGCCAATTATTTATCAGAGTCTAAAGATTTAGAGCAGATGAAAAAAGGATTTGAGGTCCAAAGAGAAATATTTTCAAATCAAGCGTTTGATGAATACAGAGATTCTGAAATCTTTCCTGGTGAAGATGTTCAATCTGAAAAAGACATTGAAAAATTTATTCGTAATAAAGCAGAATCTATTTATCATCCTGTAGGAACATGCAAAATGGGCGATGATGAAGGTTCAGTTGTTGATTCACAATTAAAAGTACATGGAATTGAAAACTTACGTGTGATTGATGCTTCCATAATGCCAACTTTGGTATCAGGAAATACCAATGCACCAACTATGATGATTGCAGAAAAAATTAGCGATGAAATTTTAAAGGGTTAAAATATGTAAATTGAAAACTCATTTCTAGAAACAAAATGAGTTTTCAGCATGGTTGGGTTATTCTTCTAGTAAATGCAACTTATCGACGACGCCTTCCCACTCTTCTGCATCATCTGGTGCATCAACCATATGGGTAATGACTGGCCATTTTTCAGATAAATCAGCATTAATTTTAATGAATTTTTCTTGTCCTTCTGGCAAATCATCCTCTGGATAAATGGCTTCAATAGGACATTCTGGTTCGCATAAAGTACAATCGATACACTCTTCAGGATCGATGACTAAAAAATTTGGACCTTCATGGAAACAATCCACGGGGCAAACTTCTACACAGTCAGTATATTTACATTTTATACAGGCTTCTGTGACCACAAATGTCATTTAATTCTCCTATTCAGGTTTAGAAATGTTAAACTTGCGTTAATTTTAACGGCTCATTCAATAAAGTGCGCTATTATCGCCTTATATTAGCATAGGGTAAAGTAATTAAAGTAAAGAGTTTAAACAAAAATTGACAATTAGCAAACTTCAAACATATAACCAATCACAACATAGAATTAATGGTGAAGAAATATCACCAGCTGCTCGTGCAATAATTACAAAATTACTGGATCATCAATATAAGGCCTATATAGTTGGTGGAGCTGTTAGGGATTTGTTATTGGGTAAGCACCCAAAAGATTTTGATATTGCCACTGATGCCACTCCTGACCAAATCAAAGCAGTTTTTAATAGTAAATGCCGAATCATTGGCCGCAGATTTCGTTTGGCGCATGTTTACCATAACCGCGAAATGTATGAAGTGGCAACCTTTAGGGGTGCAGCGCACACTGGCGAGCGTGTGGTTAAAAAAGGACATATTCTTAGAGATAACGTATTTGGCAGTATTGATCAAGATGCCATGCGCAGAGATTTTACTTGTAATGCCTTGTACTATGACATCGAAAATGGAAATGTTTTAGATTTTTGTGGTGGCGTTGATGACATTAAGCAACTCAAGTTAAAATTTATTGGTGATTCAATCAAAAGGATAATTGAAGATCCTGTTCGTATGATTCGCGCCATTAGATTTCAGGCAAAATTGGGCTTGATCATGACAGATGAATTAAATCAAGCCATCTATAAACAGCATCACACCATAGAAAATGTCTCTGTGGCCAGATTATTTGATGAACTAGTTAAACTTTTTCACTGTGGTAATGCATTTGCTGCTTATGAATTATTGAATCAATTAAAGATTTTTAAACACATACTTCCCCAGGCATTTGATGCAATCAATGCAGATACAAATAACAGTACATTAATCCACAATGCGCTAAAGAGTACCGACAGTAGAATAAAACAGAACAAAAGTGTGACTCCCATATTTTTGTTTGCCTGTTTTTTGTGGCCTTTGGCCTTACAGAAAACCAATGCCTATTTAAATAAAGGTGTTTCTAGATTTGATGCCACAAACAAAGCGGCCAATGATGTTTTTGCCATTTCTAGAGAAAGATTGGCCATACCTAAGATAATTCAAATTGGCATACGAAACATTTGGTTATTACAAAATCGATTTCATTTTACCCGTGGTAAAAAAGTGTTTTATACCTTAGAGCAACAAAGATTTAGGGCTGCCTACGATTTTTTATTGCTGCGTAAACATGAAAGTTCTGAAATTCAATCGTTGGGTGATTGGTGGACCCACATTCAAACATTGTCAAAAAGCAAACAAAGAGAATTGGTTTTTCCCAAAAGAACCCAGAAAAAAAAAATACGAAAAGATTAATGCCTGTAACTAGCTATTTGGGTTTAGGTAGCAACATTGGAAATGCCAATCAGAACATTGTTCAAGCAATAGATTTAATCTCTGCAATAGATAATGTTGAAGTGACAAATAAAGCCAGTTTTTATTTATCTAAAGCGTGGGGAAAGACTGATCAGGATGATTTTATTAATACGGTAATAGAAATAAAGTGTTCATTGAGTCCTGAAGAGTTATTAAAAAGCCTAAAGAAGGTTGAAGGTGACATGGGCAGAATAAAAAAAGAGAAATGGGGACCAAGGATAATTGATATAGATATTTTAACATTTGCAGATTGTGAAGTTAATTTACCACATTTAAAAATACCACATCCATACATGACCCAAAGAAGTTTTGTCATGGCTCCATTGTATGAATTAAATCAATCTATGATTATTGCTAACAAAGGACCTATAGAAGAGCACATCAATAAAAAACAAATTAAAAGTGAAATCCTTGATGTATATGTGTTGTAAAAAGACAACAAATGCTTAAAAAGTATTATTTTTGCTACAAAAAAAGTGAAATTGATGTAAAAAGGGAAACATAAGTTGCACAAATACCAATCTGTTGCTAATATGGTCACAAGTTTTGAAGCAGGTTACTTTTCATTTCCATCTACAAAACATATGCAGGGCAAATTAACAATTAATAGCATTAGTTAACCCATCCAGGATTGGATGGGTTTTTTTTTGTTTGAATTATTTCCTTTATTCTCTATCAGTTACTATTTAAATAATGTATTCTGCTTAAAATTTGACCTATTATCACTGATTGCATACAATGCTTATTCTTTAAATTCAGCACAAATAACCACCTATACGATGAATCAGCAATTTATACAACAATGGAATGAATTACAAATTGATGCTAAAAGCAATGATTTTAAAGATTTGCAATCACTATTTACTGGCGATAACTGTAGGGTTGATGATTTATCTTTTAAAGTAGCTGATATATTTGTTGATTTTTCAAAAAACTGGATTAATAAGGACATTCTACAGAAATTGATAGAATTAAGTCGTTCAGCAAACCTTGAAAATAAAATTAAAGCGCTTTTTGACGGCAAAGAAATTAATGTGTCAGAGAGAAAAGCAGCCACACACACAATACAAAGACAATCAAATAGCACCAAAGCAATGATGAGTGACCGTCATAAAATGCTCATGGTTGCTGAAAATTATCGATCAGGTAAATGGCTTTCTGCATTTGGTAAGAAAGTGACAACTGTTGTCAATATTGGTATTGGAGGTTCATATCTTGGTCCTAAATTAGCTGTTGAAGCCTTAAGTAATTGCCAGACAACGAATGAGATTAAAATATTATTCTACCCAAGTGTAGATTCGGCTACTCTTAAATCCATTATTCAATCTACTGATTTAGAGAGTACTTTATTCTGTATAGGTTCCAAAAGTTTAGGAACTATTGAAACGGCAAGAAATACTGAAACGGTGTTAACCTTATTAAATAATACAGACGGGTATAACCCGACTGCAACCAATCAATCTTTTGTTGCCGCATCAGCTAACCTTGCAAAAGCTCAAGAATTAAATATACCTGAATCACATATCATGCCATTTGATACAGCAACTGGTGGTCGTTTTTCAGTGTGGTCATCCATTGGTTTTCCAGTGTTAATGGCCATTGGAGAAGAAAAATTCTTAGATTTTTTATCAGGTGCAGAAATTATTGATAAGCACTTCCAAAACACTAAATTAGAAAAGAATCTTCCTGTAGTTATGGCATTGGTATCAATTTGGTACAGAAATTTCATGGCATTACCAGCCTATGCTGTTATTCCATACGACATGAGGTTGAAAAGTTTTCCAGCATGGTTGCAGCAGTTAATGATGGAAAGTAACGGTAAAATGATTGATATTAATGGTCAAAATTTGAGTCATTCCACTTCTCCATGGGTATTTGGAGATCATGGTCAATTATCTCAACATGCATTTTTTCAAGCTTTTCATCAAGGTAATGATGAACTCCCAATTGATTTTATTGGTGTGAATGAAGCAGATGATCCCAATCAAGATTTTTTGCTTATCAATATGCTTTCACAATCCGCAGCTTTGATGGCAGGGAAAGATGGTGGAAACTTGCACAATCATTGTCCAGGCAACCGTCCCAGCACTACTTTTTTAATAAATTCTTTGACTCCATCTTCGTTGGGGCAGTTATTGGCTTTATATGAACACATGGTTTTTGTTCAATCAGTCATTTGGAACATAAACTGTTTTGATCAACCAGGAGTTGAATTGGGTAAAAAAATGGCCAGAGAGATTGTTAAACACATGCAAGATGACAATATTGAACAAATGAATTTGGATAAATCCACCTATAAGCTACTTTCAAGAGTATTAAAAAATGGCAAGTAAGTTAAAACAAAGTATCGAAAATATAATAAATCCCATTACTGGTTTAACATATGAATCAGTTGTTGAAGTAAAAGATGATGCACCACAAGACATCAAATTAAGGTTTCCATTTTCAGGATTTGAATCTGAAATTAGTCAATCAATTCAAAATGAATCAACGAGTAACGCTCAAATTACAAGTAATATCAGAACACATAAAGCCAAACAAGGCATTGAGTCCATCAAAGGTGTCAAAAATATTATTGCTGTGGCATCAGGAAAAGGTGGCGTGGGTAAATCAACAGTTACCGTTATGTTGGCCAAGTCCTTACAAAAGTTAGGCGCTAAAGTGGCCATATTGGATGCAGATATTTATGGTCCAAGTATGCCTCGCATGTTAGGAGACCATGGAAAACCTGGATCTCCTGATAATAAAAGTTTTACCCCTGTTAATGCTGAAGGCATTCAAAGTATGTCATTGGGATACATGATTGATGAAGAGTCTCCGGCCATTTGGCGTGGCTCTATGATTACCAAAGCTTTAATGCAAATGGTTGGCGAAACACGATGGGATGATGTTGATTATTTGTTGATTGATTTGCCTCCGGGCACAGGCGATATTCAATTAACCATGGTCCAAAAAATACCAGTGACTGCGACAGTTGTTGTGACTACACCACAAGATATCTCCATGATTGATGCTCAAAAAGCCTTTGCCATGTTTAACAAGGTAGAAATTCCTGTTCTAGGCGTGATTGAAAACATGAGTGTTTTTCAATGCCCGAATTGTCAACATGAATCGCATATTTTTGGACAAGGAGCAGCAGATAAAATGTTAAAAAAATTCGACACGCATCTTCTTGGACAGTTGCCTCTGAATATCAATATTCGTCAAAATATGGACAAGGGTAACCCAGAAAATGTTTGGGGTGTTGAATCTGAAATATCAGATAAAGGCTTAGCAATTGCCATGAAAACAGCCCAATTATTGGCAAAACTACCAGTTAATCTTAATTTAAATAATCCATCATTAAAACTACATAACTTATGAGCATAAAATCAGACAAATGGATACGCCGCATGTCTTTAGAAAATGACATGATTTCGCCTTTCGAACCGGGTCAAGTGACCTCAGATGAAAACCACAAAAGAGTCTCTTATGGGACATCAAGTTATGGATATGATGTCCGCTGTGCGGATGAATTCAAAATATTTACTAACATCAATTCATCTATTGTAGACCCTAAAAATTTTGATCCAGAAAGTTTTGTGGATGTTAAATCCGATGTGTGTATAATTCCGCCAAATTCATTTGCTTTGGCAAGAACAGTTGAGTACTTAAAGATACCACGCAATGTATTAACCATTTGTTTGGGCAAATCAACTTATGCAAGGTGTGGTATTATTGTCAATGTTACGCCTTTAGAGCCTGAATGGGAAGGGCATGTGACATTAGAATTTTCAAATACTACTCCATTACCTGCAAAAATTTATGCAAATGAAGGTGTCGCACAGTTTTTGTTCTTTGAATCAGATGAAGAATGTGAACAATCTTACAAAGACAAAAAAGGCAAGTACCAAGGGCAACAAGGCGTGACACTGCCAAGAATGAAATAGTTTTTTAACACATGTTCACTGAGCAGTTGTGCTAGGAGCGTTATTTCTAAAAAATTAGTTGAATTGATTTGTATCACAGATAATCCAAAGGACTAAAACGATTGTGTTGATTAAACTCCTTAACAACATGGGTATAAATCATCATTGTATCTAAGTGTTTGTGCCCCAACATCTCTTGAATAGTGCGAATATCAACACCAGCCTGCAACAAATGAGTGGCATAAGAATGTCTAAGATTAATGTAGTTACCTTTTTATGGACATCTGATAGTATTACCGCTTTTTTAAGATTACGACTAAAGGTGTATTTATTATGGCAACAATATTATTATGAAATTCAGATTAAAAACAAAACCTCCGGAGTGGCATGGCCTTGTGCCTACCTGCGATAATGGTTAAAACAAAAATAATGTTATTCATAAACGATGCCGTTTAATACTGGAACCTTGAATCAATTTCAATAAATACCTCGCTGTAACCGCACCGTTGTTGGAAAAGCACAATTATGTCCAAAACATGACACCAATGGCACCATATGAAAACAGATAGATTGTCATTAATACATGTATTATTGATGCATAAGTATTGTACCAATAATTGCCCCTATTCATGGGACTTTTACGTTCTTTAAAAACAGTATATAAAGACATAAATGAGAACAATGCATAAGTGATAGTCGTTAGCATGATGCCAATAGATACGTATGTGGGGCGACTTAAGAACTTATAATAATCACTAGAAGCGACAGTGATAAAGACTACAGTTGAAATCAAAGCCAGAGAACTGAATAGTGGCCAGAGTCTCACTCGCATTGTCGCTCCCGATGGTATTTTTCCGCTGAGTTTACGTACTACCCAAATTAAAAAATAAAAGACTGAACTAACAATTACAAATAACCAGGATAATTCTATAATCAGTTGCGAGTATCCTAGCCACATTGCCACTGGCTTTAATACCACATTGTTTCCTGAACCCGCATTTTTTGAAGAGTCATGAACAACCCAGCCAGCCAAAGGATCATTGACTAAAACAAGTGATGCCATGTTGTTGTCTTTAGATTGATATAAAGTCGTTGAAATGGGCAGATAATAGCGTTTTTGGCCGCCTAGAATTCCTTCTTGAATAAGCGTATTGTCTTCAAAATATAATTTTTTTGTGCTTCTAAATTGAAATAAGAAGGCCAATTTCTGTAAACGCGGATTAATCGGGTTATAGAGTCCTTCGATTTTTCGGTGTTCATCTGAAATGGTTTGTTGGTTTTCTAATGGTTGCTTAACCAGATTTCTGGTTTCAAAATTTCGAATAAGTTCAGATATTTTCTCAAGAGCTCTGGGGTGTTTTTTAGTGATCATAATCGCATGACCCAATCGAGCCTCTGGTAAGTAAGCAAATTCAGTCATGGCTCCTTCAAAGCCACCATTGTGTTCACGATAAACCCATTGTTTGTGAAAAGAGGTATAATTGTTCAACCCATAGCCAGCCATCAAACCTGCTTTTGCACCGTTAGTTGATTCGACTTTTTCCATTCGATTCAAGGATTTTTCAGTGAGTACCATTTTGCCATTTACCACGCCTTTATTAATGTAAAACTGAAGGAATTGTGCCATGTCATTCGGCGATGCATTGAGTGATCCTGATGGGCGCATAATCATATGTGAATAGGGCAATGGCTTGTTTTCATTGTTGTATAGAGTGACACCTTTATTTTTGTAGGTATTTGTTAAAAAGTAACTGGCTGATTTCATTCCTATGGGATCCAAAAAGTGAGTTTGAACAAAATCTTCAAACCTTACTCCTGAAACTTTTTCAACAACATAAGCCGCCACTGCAGGGCCAGAATTGGTGTATGAAAAGCGGGTACCTGGAACCCAACGAGATATGCGTGAATGTGGATGAAAATCCAAACCTTGTTTTAAAGTGGTAGGCGTTGGATCATTGTGTGCAAATTCAGGATAGTGTTGTTCGTCCCAGCCTGTTGTGTGTTCTAAAAGATTGACTAAAAGAATAGGGTTTGAATCTTCCCATGGGTTGCTGAATTCAATTTCAGGCGCCAAATCACTGAGTTTATCATTTAAGCTCAATTGTCCTTGTTCAATTAATTTTAAAACCGATAAGCTTACAAACATCTTTGATGTAGAGGCAATACGGTACAAACTGTTTTCGTCAGCATCAATGTTTTTCTCAAGACTGGATTTGCCCAATGAGCCCACCCATAGGGTTTGATTATTTTCGACCATGGCTATCCCGATAGCAGGAATATTGTACCTGGATTGTATTTTAATCAATTCTTTTTTTAATTCTTCAAGGCTACTAGGCTCAGGAGTCTTGGTAAATCCAGTGGTTGATATTAATACAATAAAGACAGTAATAATTAAATAGACTAAAGATGTGTATGTTGTTTTTTTCATGTTGTATTCCGTTTAGAATTTCGAGTTATTCAAAGTCAAATAGGTCATTCATAAATCATGATTCTATAAGCTTACCTGTGAACAGGCTTATGGGCTGCTTTTAAGCACATAAGCTGTATTGAGAAGCGCAAGAATAGTCTTTATTCAGTTCAAGTTGATATGTAATAGTGGGACAGATTATTTTTTAAGATGAAGCATAAGTCGCAAAAGGTTATTCTTCTGCGATAGGTTCAAGACCTAATAAGTCTCCTGGCTCACAGTCCAAAGCTTTGCAAAGAGCCAGTAATGTTGTAAATCTTATGGCTTTGGCTTTGCCCCGTTTTAGCACAGATAAGTTGGCCATGGTCACACCTACTTTTTCGGACAATTCGGTCAGACTCATTTTTTTTATTACCAATAATAAATCTAGGTTAACTTTAATTTGCATTTCGGTTTCAATATCCATTAGATAGTTAACTCCTGATCTTCTTTTATAAGTTTTGCTTCATTTAATAACCCAGACAATAACAGCATCATTAAACCAATTAAAAGGCCAATTACATTTATCTCGAAGGCTGGAAAGAGTTGGATGCCTTCGTTATTAAACGATATATCATTAACTACGGCTCCCCATCCTAAATATTGGAATATTGGGTTTACTATGTTCCATGCAATAATGACTGTGCCAATCCTCTTGATTCGTTGAGGATTTTCATGGTTGAAGGGTGTGTTTAATAACAATGAAAATGCCATGTTTCTCAATTGAGCAGTGACATACAAAGCCACCAATGCACTGATCTGAGAAGCCAAAATAAATAAATACCAAGCAAACAAATTGGAAGTATCAATGCTAACCAAGCCTTTACCGCTGAATTCTTGGTTGCGTACTCCGAAAGCTTCAACACCTGAAATTTCACTGAGATTGAGCGCGAAACCTGAAAATATACTAATATCTACTCCCCATGTAGGCACATCAATTTGTGAGATGGCCATTACTACAGTGATGACAGGAATGGTTAATGAAATTATAAAGAAAAATATCATAAAAAAGTCCAAGGATCTTTTGACAAACAGTGTCAGTGGACTTTTAATTTCTGTTGTTTTGTGTTGATTGGGACCTAACCAAATTTGTTTAAGTTTAAACCGTTTAAATAGCCAGTAGATAAAACCAGCATAAACCAATATTGTTAGGCTTAAGATTATTAATGTGTTCATAATGTCTCCAATACATAATTAGTATGGAACCTATGATACACAGAAAACATCTGTTTAGCAATATTAATATATCGATAAACGATATATTAATATTTATATTCAATAAACAATGTGTTTTATAACAAACATTGGTCAAAACCAAAGTTATCTAAAACTTAATTCTACATTCTTGATAATGAGCCAAACATTTAAATTGTAGTAGTTGAGAATCTTCATCATATTCAAAAGATTGACCATTGTAAATATTGACATTTTGTGGTTGCGACAAAATTTGTTGTATTGGTTGATCATCTATTTTCACTTGATACTGTATTGCTACCATTTTTATCATATTATTAAGGTCATGAGCTCTGACTATATAATCTGTGTATGCCAATGAATTATTATATTCAAGAAGAGTTTTACCTAAGAAGTTATAAATGTAATGTAATTCAAAACCGTTGTTATAATCAACAACGCCTGAATTACGAGCTTTTATCAAATCATGTAGAGTTAACTGTGCCAGTTTTACATTACTTTTAACTTCCCTCTCATAAAAGAGGTTTTTAGTTGCGTTGGGTTGATATAGAAAATTTTCATACCATGAAAAACCTGTTCCCATTGTCATTTCATCTGTCAAATTTAAAAATGGTATACTTTCTGCAATAAAACTTTTACTAAAATCTAACTCAATAGGAGTTAATGCAATTAGCATTTCATTTATCAATATATGATCTGACTCTACCAAGGAATTGTCTCTGATGTATTCAGATAAATAACTTAAGTTCCTATTAATGGCAGATACAGCAACCATTTTATCGATAAATAAACTACCTTGATTTAGAAGTACCTTCCAAAACTTTATGTCTTTGTTTAATAGTTTTAAAAATTCAGCTCTGTTTTCAAGTTTATAGGCCGATGCCAGTTTAACCTGACTAAGCCGCGTCATACTCGCATACGAAATCAATGGGGTTGCGAAAGTTCTGTCAATAAAACTAGAAAACACCTTCATTTCACTAATTTCTGAATATCTTTTCAATAATGCCTGTAAAATTGGAGTATTTAAATACTCGTTTGTTGTGTTTTTTGACAAATAGCTTAAACAGTTAATTTCATTTTCATCACAATACTTAACTTCGCTTTGCCATGATTGCCCATTAGAGATAGTATTGCCTAAGATTTCTTTGTAATCTTTTGCAATTATGTCATCGACGCCATTTTTTCTGTTTTCAAGGTATCTCAATATGAGTTCATGACCAGCTTCAATAATGTCTTTATTTGCTTGGGTATTGATGCCCATTATTGCATAATAAGCATTGCCCTCAACAACTGGCATAGGAACATCTTGTATGATTTTTTTAACTTCTGGGCTAAGTTCTTCATCAAATGGCGAAGTGTTGATAAGCATAACAATGGCAACAAATAATACGATGACAACTGATGCAAATTTTAAAAATGTTTTTATAAATGATTTCATAAGTGATCCTTTAAATAAATGAATAATCCCATTGTGAATAAAAACAGGTAAATTAACCTGAGTAAAACATCCCTAAAGTATGAGCTCATGTTTTATTGGTTATATTTCTTGATACAATACAGGCCATGGAAATTAATTATAACAACAGATTAACCACTGCAAATCTTATTATTTGTCCTAATCTAAGGCAAGTTATAGTGGGCAAAGAGGTTCAAAACATCAGTCCTGTTAATATGAAAGTATTAATGTTATTGATTAAGAATCAAGGGCAAGTGGTGACTCGTGGTCAATTATTTGATGAAGTTTGGACTAACCAAGAAGTCAGTGATGATACTTTGACCCGTTGTATTTCGGATTTACGGGCACAAACTGGCAAAGAAAAAATTAAAACCTTACCAAAAAAAGGCTATCAGTGGAAGCCAATTGTTAAACAAGCAAGCAATGGCTTAAAGGAAACAAAAACAATAAATAAGACACTCAAAGCCTTATCATGGATGCTGATGGTATTTTTAGGTGTTTTGCTATTATCAATAGCCAGTTTATGGGTAGCTGAAAAGATAATTAAACCCAGTCAAGTGCGTATTGCTATATTGCCAATTAAAATCAAGTCAAAAAACCAAGATGAATTGGTTAATCACATAGCAAGTCTATTAAAATCAGAAGTAATAAAATCAGAAAAATTAAAATTATTATCATCTAGAGTAATAAACGGAAACACAGTCAAGCCTTATCCATCTTTAAGTCTAGAATATGGGGCACAATGGATAATAGAGGGCCAATTAACTGATTATAGGGATAATGTGAAACTCACCTTGTCACTGGTGGATGCCAGAACGGCACTGGTGGTTTTTTCAAATTCTAGTCAAGTTGGTAAAGATGCTCAGTTATTGAGAATGTGCCAGGAATTTATTTTAAAAATTCAAAACATTTCAAATTAAAATTCATAAAACAAAAATTTAAAATTAAAGTGTACTAAATTGGTACTATTTAATATATAATGCGCGCATGTTAAAAATATCCAAATTAACTGATTATGCAACGGCTGTGGTTTTGTTTTTACAAAACGATAATCAATTGCATTCATCTGAACAAATCGCAATGGGTGTTAGTTTAGAAGTCCCGACTGTTAGTAAAGTATTAAAAATGCTGACGAAATCAGGAATTTTAAAATCAATTCGTGGAGTTAATGGTGGATATCAATTGGCAAAAGACATTGCAGATGTAACACTATATGATGTCATTGCGGCCATTGAAGGAGATACGGCTATCACAGAATGTACAAAAACACAGAGTTTATGTGCACAAGAACAAGACTGTGATACACGTTCTGGTTGGCAACAAGTTAATAATGATATAAAAAACATCTTATTAAAGATGACAATAAAACGCATGGCTGAACTCAATGGAACAGCTCAGCCTAATATAAAAGTAATGGTAAGAGATTATGTCTAATCAAGTAATAGAAAAAACAAAAGAACAAGACCAACAAGAAAATGCAGAAGTCCATAAACGTGTGGCTCAAAAATACAAAGATGGTTTTGTTACAGATATTGATTCTGACACTTTTCCTCCAGGATTAAATGAAGAAGTGATTCGTGCTATTTCAGCAAAGAAAAAAGAACCAGACTGGATGTTAGAATGGCGATTAAAAGCTTATGCTAAATGGTTAACCATGGAGCAACCAAATTGGGCAAAATTGAATATTCCTGAAATAGATTTTGATGCCATATCCTATTTTTCATCACCAAAAAGTGATGAAAATGCACCAGAAACGTTGGATGATGTCGATCCTAAGTTGTTAGAAACCTATGCTAAGTTAGGAGTGCCATTACACGAACAAGAAATATTGGCAGGTGTCAAGAAAACTAAGGTTGCAGTTGATGTGGTTTTTGATTCAGTGTCTGTTACCACAACTTTCAAAAAAGAACTTAAGGAAGCCGGTGTAATATTCTGTTCTTTCTCAGAAGCGGTTCAAGACTATCCCGAACTGGTCAAACAGTATTTGGGTAAGGTTGTACCAATAGGCGACAATTATTTTTCTGCGTTAAATTCAGCAGTATTTAGTGATGGGTCTTTTGTGTATATTCCGAAAAACACCCGTTGCCCTATGGAATTATCGACCTATTTTCGAATTAATGAAATGAATACAGGGCAATTTGAACGGACATTGATTATTGCCGATGTTGGTGCAGAAGTCAGTTATTTAGAAGGATGCACTGCTCCCATGCGAGATGAAAACCAATTGCATGCAGCAGTGGTTGAATTGTTTATCTTAGATGATGCCAAAATTAAATATTCTACGGTACAAAATTGGTATCCTGGTGATGAAGAAGGCAAAGGTGGCATTTATAATTTTGTTACCAAACGTGCAGCATGTAATGGAGTCAATGCCAAAGTATCTTGGACACAAGTAGAAACAGGTTCTGCCATTACTTGGAAATATCCAAGTTGTGTTTTGCGCGGAGACAATTCCAGAGGTGAATTTTACTCAGTGGCCTTAACCAATAATTTTCAGCAAGCCGATACTGGAACAAAAATGATTCACTTAGGTAAAAACACCAAGAGTACAATCATATCCAAAGGTATTTCTGCAGGCAAAAGCCATAATACATATCGTGGATTGGTCAGAATTTCCAAAAAAGCCGAAGGCTCAAGAAACCACACACAATGTGATTCATTGTTAATAGGAAAAAACTGTGGTGCACATACTTTCCCGTATATTGAATGTTCGAATAATTCCGCTCAATTAGAACACGAAGCCACCACATCAAAAATCTCTGAAGATCAATTATTCTATTGTAAACAAAGGGGCATTTCAGAAGAAGATGCCACATCTATGATTGTTGATGGGTTCTGTAAAGAAGTATTTAAAGAATTGCCGATGGAATTTGCTGTGGAAGCCAAGGCTTTACTAGATATCTCTCTCGAGGGAGCTGTAGGTTAAGAGTTAAGGCCTTTTAAAGGGGTCAGTACCCTTTAATTTAAATATTTTAAATAAATCAATAAATGAGACACAAAGGGTACTGACCCCTTTAAAGAAACTATGCTAAATATAAAAAACATACATGCCCAAGTTGGCGAAAATAAGATCCTAAAAGGATTAGATCTAGAAATCAAACCAGGTGAAGTTCATGCCATTATGGGCCCAAATGGAGCAGGAAAGTCTACGCTTGGCAATGTCTTAGCTGGTATGGAGAATCTTGATGTGACAGAAGGTACTGTAGATTTTTTGGGTAAAGATTTACTGGATTTAGACATTGAAGAACGTGCAGCAGAAGGTGTGTTTTTGGCATTTCAATATCCTGTTGAAATACCTGGCGTTAATAACATGTATTTTTTACGTGCTGCATTAAATGCACAATTAAAATACAGAGGTGAACCGGAAATCAATTCATCTGTCTTTCTAAAATTGGTTCGCGAAAAAATTAAAATGATGAATATGCGCGATGATTTATTGCGTAGACCTGTTAATCAAGGATTTTCTGGTGGCGAAAAAAAACGCAATGAAATTTTCCAAATGAGTATTTTAGAGCCGAAATTAGCTATTTTAGACGAAACCGATTCTGGATTAGACATAGACGCACTGAAAATAGTGGCTGATGGTGTCAATCAATTAAGAAATGAAGATCGGTCTTTTATAGTTATTACACATTATCAAAGATTATTGGATTATATTGTTCCTGATTTCGTCCATGTTTTGGCAGATGGAAAAATTGTGAGAAGTGGTGATAAGTCATTGGCGTTAGAACTTGAAAAATCTGGTTATGGTTGGCTGGAAGAAGG
>Ga0316205_10002634_pt1 | contig 18259 bp, 30 predicted proteins | sample 3monthpyrite_MG_FD_204941 | JGI IMG/M metagenome (GOLD analysis project Ga0316205, IMG submission 204941) | Microbial mat bacterial communities from mineral coupon in-situ incubated in ocean water Damariscotta River, Maine, United States -... | ecosystem: Environmental > Aquatic > Marine >... | reverse complement strand
AGGCTCTCGGGCGGTTGGGTCATATCGTGGAGTCTGTGAACGATTTCTTCGATCTGGTGGATCTCGTCGTCTGTAAACTCCCGGTCGTCCCTGGATGATCCTGCGATGGTGCGCGAACTGATCGGTCCATAGGACACCGCAACCCCGTAGATCAGACCGTACTTTGCGGCGGCATCGAGAATCCCGAACGTGTCGGGAATCTCGATCTCACTCCACCGCGTTGCACCTATTTCCCCGAATCCCCAGGCAATGATCGGGTCCCGCAATGCATAGGCATTGTCGGTATAGTGGTCTTTCCAGGCTTGCGGATATGTCTGAAAGGTCATCAGCGGTGCTGCGAACCGAATATGCAGGCCCGCGAAGTACCCCAACGGGGAAAGTGCGCCGAGCTCTTTCAGTTCCAAGTCGATACCTGACCTTTTAGACATGTACTTTTAGACAGGTTGCAGAAATTTCAGTCAACCGTAAATTGTACGGCGTGGAGTTATCAACTGTAGGTTTAGTAATGCATGTAAGCTTAGCCCCTGGCTTGTTCGCGCGCGTCATGGCCCTGCCGCGGCCTGATCGAGAGGATCTTTTAGAGTTCATCGGGGGTGCGTCCATTGACGAGAATCGGGTGTCGCATCTGATCGACGAAATCGCGGCGAGGATCGAAGCGGAACGAAAGCCACGATCCGGTCCAAACTAGGGAACTCAGAGGGATTATCAAGGCTGCAGCACCACTGGCCGCACCGATTGTCCCCAAGAAAAAACCCCGCTCCATAGGGCGGGGTTTTCACGAACATAGCATCAAGTAAAGGTTTACCCTTCGGCAGCTTCCGTGCGCGCGCGGTCGCCCGCGCCCTTGGCGTCGGTGTCGCGGTCGACGAACTCGATGATCGCCATCGGTGCCATGTCACCGGTGCGGAAACCCGCTTTCAGCACCCGCACGTAACCGCCCTGGCGGTCGGCATAGCGGGGTCCGAGCACGTCAAACAGCTTCGCCACATAGGCATCCTGCTTGAGTTGCGAGGCGGCCTGACGGCGGGCGTGCAGGTCGCCACGCTTGCCCAGCGTGATGAGTTTTTCGATCACGGGGCGCAATTCCTTGGCCTTGGGCAGCGTGGTCTTGATCTGCTCATGCTCGATCAGCGCGCCGGCCATGTTGGCAAAAAGCGCCTTGCGGTGCTCGTGGGTTCGGTTCAGGCGGCGGTATCCGCGGGCGTGACGCATGTTTCTATCTCCATTTTATACTTTGTCCGGAGCACCATGCGTGTGGTGCCCTCTCCTTGGTGGGCCGGGATTGGCCGGGGCCGGAAGGCGGGGGAAAACCCCGCCCTGCGGTATTCGTGTCGGCGGTCCTAGAACTGGTCCTCGAACTTCTTGGCCAGATCTTCGATGTTTTCGGGTGGCCAGTCGATGATGTCCATACCCAGATGCAGCCCCATGCCGGACAGGACTTCCTTGATCTCGTTCAAGGACTTGCGGCCGAAATTCGGCGTGCGCAGCATCTCGGCCTCGGTCTTCTGGATCAGATCGCCGATATAGACAATGTTGTCGTTTTTCAGACAGTTGGCCGAACGGACAGACAGTTCCAGCTCGTCTACTTTCTTCAGCAGCAGCGGGTTGAACTCCAGCTCTTCTTCCTCGGACGCGGCACGCGCGGCTTCGGGCTCTTCGAAGTTCACGAAGACCTGCAACTGGTCCTGAAGAATGCGCGCGGCATAGGCCACGGCATCGTCGGGCGTCAGGGAACCGTCGGTTTCCAGCTTCAGTGTCAGCTTGTCATAATCCAGCACCTGACCCTCGCGGGTCGGTTGCACGTCATAGCTGACCTTGTTGACCGGCGAAAAGATCGCGTCGATCGGCATCAGGCCGATCGGGGCGTCTTCGGGGCGGTTCTTGTCGGCAGAAACATAGCCCTTGCCGGTGTTGAGCGTCAGTTCCATGAACAGATTCGCGCCGTCGTCCAGGTGGCAGATGACGTGATCGCGGTTCAGGATCTCGATCCCGGCGGATTCTGAAATGTCACCAGCGGTGACAACGCGCGGTCCCTTGGCGGAAATCGACGCGCGCTTGGGCCCTTCCACTTCCATGCGGATGGCGACCTGCTTGAGGTTCAGAACGATGTCGGTGACATCTTCGCGCACACCGGCGACCGAGCTGAACTCGTGCAGAACGTTGTCGATCTGGACAGAGGTGATCGCGCCACCTTGCAGCGACGACATCAGAACCCGGCGCAGCGCGTTGCCGAGAGTCAGGCCGAAGCCCCGCTCCAACGGTTCGGCGACCACGGTGGCCTGACGCGCAGGATCGTTCCCTGGCTTAATTTCAAGCTGCATCGGTTTGATGAGCTCGTCCCAATTCTTGTGGATCATCTGTGCCTCCATTCCTGTTCCCGATCGCGACCCTTGATCGAGAACGCCCGAGGAAAATGACGTATGGGGCCGCGCGCTGGCGCAGCCCCGTAATCAGTATCGTCCAAATCAGACGCGCCGACGCTTCGGCGGACGGCAGCCATTATGGGCAATCGGCGTCACGTCACGGATCGACGTGATCGTGAACCCGGCGGCCGCCAGCGCGCGCAGCGCTGATTCGCGGCCCGAGCCCGGACCCTGCACTTCGACTTCCAGCGTCTTGACGCCGTGGTCCTGTGCTTTGCGGCCGACATCCTCGGCGGCAAGCTGGGCGGCATAGGGTGTCGATTTGCGCGAGCCCTTGAAGCCCATCGTACCTGCCGACGACCAGGCAATCGCGTTGCCCTGCACGTCAGAGATCAAAATCTTGGTGTTGTTGAAGGTCGAATTCACATGCGCCACGCCGGAGGCGATGTTTTTCGAGACCTTGCGCTTGGTGCGGATTTTACTTTGTGCCATGATCCCTGCCCCTATTTCTTCTTGCCAGCGATAGCTCTGGCCGGGCCCTTGCGGGTCCGCGCATTGGTGTGGGTCCGCTGACCCCGCACCGGCAGGTTGCGACGATGGCGCAGACCGCGATAGCAACCGAGATCCATCAGACGCTTGATGTTCATTTGGGTTTCACGGCGCAGATCGCCTTCGACGGTCAGATGTTCGTCGATATGCTCGCGGATCGAGAGCACTTCCGCGTCGCTGAGTTCATTCACGCGGCGGCTGGATTCGATGCCCACTGCGTCGCAGATGCTGCGCGCAGACGATGGGCCGATCCCGGTGATATAGGTCAGAGCGATGGGGACGCGTTTCCCCGTCGGAATGTTAACGCCAGCAATACGGGCCAAATTCGATTTCCTTCATCGGTTGCGGTTCCGTGGTCCCAGAACCTTTTTTCACAACAGAGGCCCGCGCGGGGTTAGGCGGCGGGCCCGAGAGACTTCCACATCAGAACGGCAAAGCCGGGCCGGAACCCATACGACTCGCCTTGTGCGGAGATAGTGTGAAGTAGGGGCGAACGCACGGGGCGTCAACCCCGATCACGTTCTGTCAAGTGTTTTCTTGATCGACGCCGCCACCTCGTCGATTTCGGCCAGTCCATCGACCCGTTTCAGCATGCCCTTGGCATAGTAATAGCCGATCAGGGGCGAGGTCTTCTTATAGTACTCCAACAGGCGCTGGCGCAGGCTGTCGGCGTTGTCATCCGCACGGCGGGTGATCTCGGTACTTCCGCAATTGGAACAGGCGCCATCCGCCGGGACGGGCTTCGTGATGTCGTTATAGCCCTCGCCGCAACTGGCGCAGGTCGACCGGGCAGTGATCCGGTGGACAAGTTCGGCGTCGTTCACCTGCATCTCGACAACGCAGGACAGGCTTTGACCGTTCCTTTCCAGCAGTTCGCTCAACGCGTCAGCCTGGGCGAGGGTTCGCGGGAAACCGTCAAAGATCAGGCCACCGCCAATATCGCCCGACAGCTTTTCCTCGATCAGGCCGATCACGATCTCGTCGGTGACAAGCTCGCCCCGCGCCATGACTTCGGCCACGCGGTTGCCCATCTCGGTGCCCGAGGACTTGGCTTCGCGCAGCATGTCCCCGGTCGAAAGCTGGACCATGTTGCGCTGCTCAACCAGAATCCGCGCCTGGGTTCCTTTTCCGGCCCCCGGAGGGCCAAGCAGAATGATGTTCATGGACCGGTCGCCTTATCTGCGCGAGGGGGAACGACGCTGGCGTTTCTTGCCGCGAAGTTGCGATTTCTCGATCAGACCTTCGTACTGGTGCGCCAGAAGGTGCGACTGGATCTGTTGCACCGTATCCATTCCGACCGACACGATAATCAGGATCGACGTGCCGCCGAAATACGCGGTGATCGCAAGGTTCTGACGTACCAGTTCCGGGATCAGAACAACCAGTGTCAGATAACCCGAGCCGAGCACCAGGATGCGGACGACCACGTAGTCCAGGTATTCCTGGGTTTTCTTGCCCGGTCGAATGCCGGGAATGAAACCGTTCTGGTTTTTTAGGTTCTCGGCCACTTCCTCGGTCTTGAACGCCACGTTGGCGGTGTAGAAATAAGTGAAGAAGATAATCATCCCGGCAAAGAACAGCAGGTACAGCGGCTGGCCGGGTCCGAAATAGGCCAGGATCGTGGACATGATCGGCCCGGTCTGGTTGCCCGAGAAGGTCGAGATCGTCGTCGGCAGCAAGAGAAGCGAACTGGCAAAGATCGCCGGGATGACCCCCGCCGGGTTGACCTTGATCGGCAGGTGGCTGGAGCCGCCGTCATACATCTTCATCCCGACCTGACGGCGCGGGTACTGGATGTGGATCTTGCGCAGGCTTCGTTCCATGAAGACAACGAAGGTCAGCGTCGCCGCGATCATCAGGATCACGCCCAGGACAGCGGGTGTGGACAGCGAACCGGAGCGCCCGGATTCAAAGAACTGAGCCAGCGCGGCGGGAATTTCGGCCACGATACCGACGAAGATAATCAGCGAGATGCCGTTGCCGATGCCACGCTGGGTGATCTGCTCGCCCAGCCACATCAGGAACATCGTCCCGCCGACAAGGGTGATGACGCAGGCGGCGCGGAAAAACCAGCCCGGATCCGTGACCAGGCTGCCGGCCTCCAGCGACACCGCCAGACCGTAGGCCTGGAACGTGGCCAGGAACACTGTGCCATAGCGGGTGTACTGGTTGATCTTCTTGCGGCCCTGCTCGCCCTCTTTCTTCAACTGTTCCAGATGCGGCACCATCGAGGTGAGCAACTGGATGATGATCGAGGCCGAGATATAGGGCATGATGCCGAGCGCGAAGATGCCCATGCGGCTGATCGCGCCGCCGGTGAACATGTTCAGCACGCCCCCCAGACCGGCCGAGGCCTGATCCATGAAGTCGCGCAGAGCGCCGCCGTCGATTCCGGGCACCGGGATATAGGTCCCGATCCGGTAGACGATCAAAAGTCCAAGGGTGAAAAGAATACGCTGTCTGAGCTCGGTCGCCTTGCCAAAGGCGGACCAGCTCATATTTGCGGCCATCTGTTCTGCTGCGGATGCCATGAGGTCCGGGGCTCCCGTCAAAAATGAAAGCGCCGCCCCCCCGTTCCCCGGGCGGCGGCGCTGGAAAACTCTGCGTCAGATGTAAGCGGCCATGGGCGTGCTCACAAGCGCTTAAGCGGTCGCCGCGTCCGATGCGGGGGCATTTGTGATCGTCAGTGAGCCGCCAGCGGCCTCGACTGCCTTGATGGCCGATGCAGATGCGCCGGTAACAGAGATCGTCGCCTTTGCGGTCAGCTCGCCCTTGGCCAGAACCCGCACACCGTCGAGCTTGCGCCGCACCAGACCGCTTTCGATCAGCGAATCCTCGGTCACGTTGCCCGCGTCCAGTTTCTTGGCGTCGATGAACTTCTGGATCAGGCCCAGATTGACCACGGCGTACTGCTTGCGGTTCGGCTTGTTGAAGCCGCGCTTGGGCAGACGCTGGTAAAGCGGCATCTGGCCGCCTTCGAAGCCTTTGATCGCCACGCCCGAGCGGGACTTCTGACCCTTGATCCCGCGCCCGGCGGTCTTACCGGTGCCCGAACCCGGTCCACGGCCAACGCGCTTGCGGGATTTGGTTGCGCCATCGTTGTCGCGCAGTTCATTCAGTTTCATGTCGCTTCTCCTTGCCGGATGCGCCCCCGAAGCGAGATGGGACGACCACGGCTTTTCTTGGTTTTCAATGCGGTCCCCGTGGACCACCGGGGGCGTATAGGGGGAGTCCGGGCGGCGCGCAAGTGACGTGTTGACCCCGCCGGGGTAAACCGTGTCGGATATGCGGTCGTGTGCCCGGGCCCGAGATTACTTGCGCGGCGCGGTTTCGTGCAGGTAGTCGGTCCAGCACGGGGCGGGACCGGTGCGGTAGGCGCGCGAGATGTGTTGGGTCAGGGACAGGATCAACAGGCGGATCATGGGGACGGCCTCCATAAGGGGTTGAATTCGTTGCCCGCTTTATAGGCCCGAGCCGCCAGACCGACCACGCACAATATTGCATGGCGGGATTGCGGGAGGGGAGTGCCAGAAGGTGCGCCTGTACGCACGAGTCATCCTGGAGCGGCGGGGTGAACCCCGCCCTGCGTCTGGGGCATCCGGCAGCACCAAAACGAAAACGCCCCAGCCATTTCTGACCGGGGCGCTCTTTTCTGGCCGTGGGGCGGGGTTTTGCCCGCCGCGCGCCTAACCGCGCTCTTCGATGATCTCGACGAGATGCGGGATCTTGTTGACCATGCCGCGGACCGAGGGCGTGTCCTCCAGCTCGCGGGTCTTGTGCATCTTGTTCAGGCCCAGACCGACCAGCGTGGCACGCTGCTCGGCGGGGCGGCGGATCGGAGAACCGATCTGCTTGACGACGATGGTTTTTGCCATGGTTCGGTTTCCTTACGCGTCTGCGGTGGCGGGTTCGACGGCCGCCGGGGCTTCTTCCTTGCGGAGAATCTCGGCGACCTTCTTGCCACGGCGTTGCGCGACCATGCGGGGAGAGCATCCTTTCGTCAGCCCGTCCAGCGTGGCACGGATCATGTTGTAGGGGTTCTGCGAGCCGATCGACTTCGCAACAACGTCCTGCAACCCCAGCATCTCGAACACGGCGCGCATCGGGCCACCGGCGATGATGCCGGTACCTTGCGTTGCGGCGCGCATGACGACCTTGCCAGCGCCCCAGCGCCCTTCCATGTCGTGATGCAGCGTGCGGCCTTCGCGCAGCGGCACACGGATCATCTGGCGCTTGGCCTGCTCCGTTGCCTTGCGGATGGCCTCGGGCACCTCTTTGGCCTTGCCCTTGCCGAAGCCCACACGACCGCGCTGATCCCCGACCACCACGAGGGCGGCAAAGCCGAAGCGCTTACCACCTTTCACGGTTTTCGAGACCCGGTTGATCGCTACGAGACGATCGGCGAATTCCGGGTTCTCGTCGCGGTCATCACGACGTCCCCCCCGGCGGTTATCACGTTCTGCCATTTACTCGTCTCCTTAGAACTTCAGCCCGGCTTCACGAGCGGCTTCGGCGAGTGCCTTGACCTTCCCATGAAACAGGAACCCACCGCGGTCGAAGTAGCACGCCTCGACGCCAGCGGCTTTCGCGCGCTCTGCGATCAGTGCGCCGACCTTGGCCGAAGCTTCCACGTTGTTCGTACCGACGACGCCGAGATCCTTTTCGAGCGTCGAGGCCGCGGCCAGTGTCGTGCCCTGAACATCGTCGATCAACTGCGCCGAGATGTTCTTGCCCGAGCGGTGAATGCTCAGACGCGGGCGGCCATTGGCCATTTTTTTCAGCTTGTTGCGAACGCGCATGCGGCGTTTCACAAACAGCTCTCGCTTGGTGTTTGCCATGTGCTCCGTCCTTACTTCTTCTTGCCTTCCTTACGGAAGATGTACTCGCCCTTGTAGCGGATGCCCTTGCCCTTGTACGGCTCGGGCTTGCGCCATTCGCGAATGTTCGCGGCCACCTGGCCAACCAGTTGCTGGTCGGTGCCCTCGATCACAACTTCCGTCGGCTTGGGGACCGTGATGGTCACGCCATCCGGCACCGGGAAATCCACGTCGTGGCTGAGGCCGAGGTTCAGTCGCAGGTTACTGCCCTGAAGCTGTGCCCGGTAACCAACGCCCTGGATTTCCAGATCTTTCCTGAAGCCTGCGGTCACACCCTGGACAAGGTTCGCCACCTGCGTGCGGCTCATGCCCCACTGCTGGCGCGCCCGCTTGGACTTGCCACGCGGCTCGACCCTGATAACGTTGTCATCCACCGTGATGGTCACATCGTCCGAGGCGGTGAAGCTGCGGGTCGCCTTGGGCCCTTTGACTTCGACGGTCTGACCGGACACGGATGCGGTAACACCCGATGGCAGATCAACCGGTTTCTTACCGATACGAGACATTTCCAGCCCTCCCTAGAAGACGGTGCAAAGCACTTCGCCACCAACATTGGCAGAGCGTGCATTTGCATCCGACATCACGCCCTTGGACGTGGAGACGATGGAAACACCGAGGCCCTGACGGACCGCCGGAACTTCCCGGGCACCCATGTACACGCGACGGCCCGGCTTGGATACGCGCTTGAGCTCGCGGATTACCGGGGTGCCGTCAAAGTACTTGAGGCTGATTTCGAGTTCGGGGTGCTGCGTGTCTTCGACCTTGTCGTAGCCACGGATATAGCCTTCGTCGGCCAACACATCCAGAACCCAGGCGCGCAGTTTCGACGCCGGTGTGCGGACCGTGGATTTGCCACGCAGCGAAGCGTTGCGGATCCGGGTCAGCATATCACCAAGAGGATCGTTCATCATTTTCTAAACCCTCCTTACCAGCTTGACTTGACCATGCCGGGAATTTGCCCTGCGGAGCCAAGCTCGCGCAGCGCAATCCGGCTGATCTTGAGTTTACGGTAATACGCGTGCGGACGGCCCGTCAGCTGACAGCGGTTGTGCAACCGGGTCGGCGAGCTGTTGCGCGGAAGTTCTGCAAGCTTCAGGCGCGCCTTGAAACGCTCTTCCATCGGCTTGTCCTGGTCGTTCGCAATCGCTTTCAGCGCCGCCCGCTTGGTGGCATACTTGTCCACCAGCTTCTGACGCTTCACTTCGCGTGCGATCATGCTTTTCTTAGCCATCGTTCGATCTCTCCCCGCGGCTCAGCTGTTGAAGGGCATGTTGAAAGCTTTCAACAGCGCCTTGGCTTCCGCGTCGGTATTCGCGGTGGTGCAAATCACGATGTCCAGACCCCAGGTCTCATCGACCTTGTCGAAATCGATCTCGGGAAAGACGATGTGTTCCTTCATGCCCATGGCATAGTTGCCACGGCCATCGAAGGATTTGCCCGGCACGCCGCGAAAGTCACGGACGCGGGGCATTGCAATGGTGATGAGACGGTCGAGAAATTCGTACATCCGGTCGCCCCGAAGGGTGACCTTGGCACCGAGCGGCATGTCCTCGCGCACCCGGAAGCCGGCAATCGACTTCTTGGCACGGGTGATGAGCGCCTTCTGACCTGCAATCGCGGTGAGATCCTCCTGGGCCGACTTGGCTTTCTTGGAGTCTTTCACCGATTCAGCACCGGCGCCGATATTCAGGACGATCTTGTCCAGGCGCGGGATCTGCATGTCGTTCTTGTAGGAGAACTCTTCTTTCAGCGCCGGGCGGATATTCTCGGCGTAAGCCGCCTTCAGACGCGGGGTGTAGGTTGCATCATCAAGCATCAGACGGTCTCCCCCGTGGTCTTGGCGAAGCGCACTTTCTTGCCGTCTTCCTCGCGGAAGCCGACGCGGGTGGCTTTGCCGTTGCTGTCCAGAAGGGCAAGGTTCGACAGATCGATCGGCATCGCCTTGGGGATGCGACCGCCCTGGTTGCCCTGGCTTTGGCGGGTGTGGCGGATGGCGATATTCACGCCGTCCACGATGGCCTTGCCGTCCTGGGGCATAACAGTGGTGATTTCACCCTCTTGACCCTTGTCCTTGCCGGCAAGCACGACGACCTTGTCGCCTTTTTTGAGTTTCGCGGCCATCTTACAGCACCTCCGGTGCGAGCGAGATGATCTTCATGAAGTTCTTCGCGCGCAACTCACGAACAACCGGTCCGAAGATACGGGTGCCGACTGGCTCGTTGTTGTTGGTGAGGATCACGGCGGCGTTGCCGTCAAAACGAATGGCAGTGCCGTCATCGCGACGGACTTCCTTGGCGGTGCGTACGACGACGGCCTTGCGGACATCGCCCTTTTTCACGCGACCGCGCGGGATGGCTTCCTTGACCGAGACGACGATGATGTCGCCTACGGATGCGTATTTACGCTTGGACCCACCCAGAACCTTGATGCACTGAACACGGCGCGCGCCGCTGTTGTCAGCAACATCCAGGTTGGTTTGCATCTGGATCATTGGTTTCTCCCGACCTTTGGGGACACCGATGCGAGGTGCCCCAGGGTTTCGATATGACTTGGACGTGAACGCTAGTTAGCGATCACCTCCCAGCGTTTGGTTTTCGAGACCGGTGCACATTCCTGGATACGGACGCTGTCACCCACCTTGAAACTGTTTTCCGCGTCATGGGCGCGGTATTTCTTCGATTTCCGAATGGTCTTTTTCAGAACCGGGTGCGTGAAGCGGCGTTCCACCGACACGGTTACGGTCTGTTCGTTCGCGTTGCTCGTCACAACGCCTTGCAGGATACGCTTGGGCATCGTCAGAGCTCCTTAGTCGGCAGCCGCTTGCGCGGCCTTTTCGTTGAGAACGGTGTTCACACGGGCCACGTCGCGGCGCACGGTGCGCATGCGGGCAGTGTTTTCCATCTGGCCTGTGGCCTGCTGGAAGCGCAGGTTGAAGGCTTCTTTCTTAAGGTCCGTCAGCGCCTCGCGAAGCTGATCGGGCGTCTTGTCACGCAGTTCCTGGGCGTTCATCGCCTTTTCCTTTTCTCAAAACACCAGAAAGCCCCTGGTTGTCAGGGTCACCTTTGACCTGGTGGATGAATGACGCACGCGCAACGCCCGGAGGTCCGGGAGTCGGCGAGATGCGTTCCTTTAAGGGAGGTGGGGTGCGAGGGCAAGGGAAAGTTTTGGGATGCGATGCACACAGTGCTGCGCCTGCTTCACATTCGGATTGCCCCTTTGGAGGCTCCTACGCTAAACCCCCTCTCATGTCTGATATTTCCTCGCTTTTCGTCACCCGCCTCTACCACTCGAAGCTGTCCGACCTCGGCAAGCCCGTCGATGCGGACGAATTGGAGGCCTCGTGCTATGACATTGCCGAGAATGACGAGGCAGGGCAGCGCTGGTGCGCCGAGAACGGCTATCCGGGCTATACCAGCTATGCCTCGCTGACCGATCTCGACTGGCGGTTTCCGATCTTCAAGGACCTTATCAAGGTGATCGACAAGCATGTCGCGACCTTCGTGAACGATCTGGCCTTTGAACTGGACGGCAAGAAGATCAAGCTGGACAGCCTGTGGATCAACATCCTGCCCCCCGGCGGGATCCACACATCGCACATTCACCCGCACAGCGTCATCAGCGGCACGACCTATGTGGCGATGCCGGACGGGGCCAGCGCGATCAAGTTCGAGGACCCGCGCCTGCAACTGATGATGGCCGCCCCCGGCCGCAAGAAATCCGCGCCGGAAAAGATGCAGAGCTTTGTCTACGTGGCACCGGACGTCGGTGACATCCTGCTGTGGGAAAGCTGGCTGCGCCACGAGGTGCCGATGAACATGGCCGAGGAAGAGCGGATCTCGGTGAGTTTCAACTATCGGTGGGGGTGAGACCTGGCCCGCGGCGAACCAATAAAACCGTCTGTATGACGCGGTGAGCGTTCGCCCGGGTGGGCGCGGAACGCGCCCGCCGTGGGGCGGGCGGACGCATGCCCGAAACTGGCGTTTCGGGCGATGGGCCGATGACAACCTTTGTTTCCCAACAAATGAAAACCCCCGCCGATTTCTCGGCAGGGATCTTTTTATTCTGGCGTAAGGCGGGGTTCACCCCGCCAGCCACCGTTTGCCCTGCTCTACCGGGTGTCGGCCTGCGGGATTTTCTGCGAAAACCCGCTAAACCGCACGCGGCGCGCAGAGCACGCCGTCACCAGTCCTCGCGGACCACGGTGCGGGTCTTGACCGGAAGCTTCATCGCGGCGAGGCGCAGGGCCTCGCGGGCGATTTCCTCGGACACGCCGTCCAGCTCGAACATGATCCGGCCCGGCTTGACCTTGGCGGCCCAGCGATCGACCGAGCCTTTACCTTTACCCATCCGGACTTCGATCGGCTTTGCCGTCACCGGCACGTCGGGGAAGATCCGGATCCAGACGCGGCCTTGACGCTTCATGTGACGCGTCATGGCCCGGCGGGCGGCTTCGATCTGGCGGGCGGTGACCCGCTCGGGTTCTATCGCTTTCAAACCGTAGGTCCCGAATGTCAGGTCAGAGCCGCCTTTGGCTTCTCCCTTGATCCGGCCCTTGAACTGTTTGCGGAATTTCGTGCGCTTTGGTTGCAGCATCTTCTCTCACTCCCTACCGGTGGTCACGGCGAGGTCGGGACCCACCGCTTTCCTGAAGCTCCTGATGGCGGCGATCATGAGCAGACGGGTCGTGCTCCATGATCTCGCCTTTGAAGATCCAGACTTTGATGCCGATGATGCCATAGGCCGTCACAGCGTTGACCGTCGCAAAATCAATGTCCGCGCGCAGGGTGTGCAGCGGAACACGCCCTTCACGATACCATTCAGTCCGGGCGATTTCGGCACCGCCAAGACGACCCGCGACATTCACGCGAATGCCCAAGGCCCCCATGCGCATGGCGTTCTGCACGGCACGCTTCATGGCGCGGCGGAACGACACCCGGCGCTCCAATTGCTGGGCGATGCTTTCACCCACCAGCGGCGCATCCAGTTCAGGCTTGCGCACTTCAACGATGTTGAGGTGCAGCTCGCTGTCAGTCAGGTTCGCCACTTTCCGGCGCAGGCTTTCGATGTCCGCGCCCTTCTTGCCGATAATCACGCCGGGACGCGCAGTGTGGATCGTCACGCGGCACTTCTTGTGCGGACGCTCGATAATCACTTTGGAAATGCCGGCCTGCTTGCATTCGTCGTGGATGAACTCGCGGATTTTCAGGTCTTCCAGCAGAAGATTCCCGTAATCCTTGGTGTCGGCGTACCAGCGGCTGTCCCAGGTGCGGTTGACCTGAAGACGCATACCGATCGGGTTTACTTTATGACCCATTATGCTTGCCCCTCTACCTGGCGCACGGTGATCGTCAATTCCGAAAACGGCTTGTGAATCTTGCCGAACCGTCCACGGGCGCGCGGGCGGCCGCGTTTCATGATGAGGTTCTTGCCCACATAGGCCTCGGCCACGATCAGTTCGTCAACGTCAAGATCGTGATTGTTCTCGGCATTGGCGATGGCCGATTGCAGACACTTCTTCACATCGACCGCGATCCGCTTTTTCGAGAAGGTCAGATCACTCAGCGCCTTTTCGACCGACTTGCCACGGATCAGCGCGGCAACCAGGTTCAGCTTTTGCGGCGAGGTGCGCAGCATGCGCAGCTTTGCCATTGCCTCGTTATCCGCCACGCGGCGGGGATTTTTATCCTTACCCATGGCTTATTTCCTCTTGGCTTTCTTGTCGGCGGCGTGACCGTAATAGGTCCGTGTCGGCGAATACTCACCGAACTTCTGGCCGATCATGTCCTCGGTCACGTTGACCGGGATGTGTTTCTTGCCGTTGTAGACCCCGAAGGTCAGGCCCACGAATTGCGGCAGGATCGTCGAGCGGCGCGACCAGATCTTGATGACCTCGTTGCGGCTCGATTCCCGTGCCTTCTCGGCCTTCTTGAGGACGTATGCGTCGACAAAAGGCCCTTTCCAGACAGAACGCGACATCTATCAGCGCCCCTTCTTCTTGGCGTGCCGCGAGCGGATAATCAGCTTGCTGGACGCTTTGTTCTTGTTCCGAGTGCGTGCACCCTTTGTCGGCTTGCCCCAGGGGGTAACCGGGTGACGGCCACCGGAGGTCCGACCTTCACCACCACCATGGGGGTGATCGACCGGGTTCATCACCACACCACGGACCGAGGGACGAACGCCCTTGTGCCGAGTACGGCCGGCCTTGCCGAAGTTCTGGTTCGAATTGTCGGGGTTCGAGACCGCGCCAACCGTTGCTAGGCACTCTTGCCGCACGAGGCGCAATTCGCCCGAACTCAGCCGGATCTGGGCATAGCCGCCATCGCGACCGACGAACTGGGCATAGGTGCCCGCGGCGCGCGCGATCTGGCCACCCTTGCCGGGCTTCAGTTCGATATTGTGGATGATCGTCCCGATCGGCATGCCCGAGAACGGCATCGCGTTGCCGGGCTTCACGTCGACCTTCTGGCCCGATACGATCTTGTCGCCCACGCCCAGACGCTGGGGGGCGAGGATGTAATTCTGGGTGCCGTCTTCATACTGGATCAGCGCGATGAACGCGGTGCGGTTCGGATCATATTCGATCCGGGCCACCACGGCGGGCATGTCGTGCTTTGTCCGCTTGAAGTCCACGATTCGATAGAGACGCTTTGCGCCACCACCGCGGCGACGCGAGGTGATCCGTCCGGTATTGTTCCGGCCACCGCTTTTGGACAAACCCTCGGTAAGGGATTTGACCGGACGGCCTTTCCAAAGCTCCGAACGGTCGATCAGCACCAGCCCGCGCTGGCCCGGCGTCGTCGGCTTATACGACTTGAGTGCCATGCTTTCTGTCTTCCGTTTGCTTTGTGCCGGGTAGTCCCCGGCTTTTCGATTTGAAAGGGCCCCGAAGGTCCCCGATTTGGTGTTCCTGATCGGCGGGAGAACCTGCCGGAGAACAACGGCAAAGCCCCGGACGAATCCGGGGCTGAACCGATGGGGTCGTTTAGGGGAGGTTGGGTGGAGGGTCAAGGGCTTGCATCCATTTGCGGCCCACGGACCAATTCTCGCTTTCGCGATCCGTGCGAAACCAGAGGAACCGCACGCTCAGGATGGAATTCCATGGAAATGTATTGCGATCACAGTGAGATTTGAACGGATGACGACAACGACGGACTCGATGCCCAAAGACAAGGGATACTTTCAGCCGGGCAAGCCAATGAGAGGGAGCGGGTATGCCACGGCGAAGTGAACAATTGTTCAGTCGATGTAGCTGTCCGCGCGCAGACCAGCCCGTTCTTCGTGAATGGGTAGGGTACGTCCATAGAGTTGCTTGGTTCGCTCAGGGCTTCCGACCATTCCGGGTTCTTCCACATAGGAAAAGATTGCCACATAGCGCGGGCGATTGCCCTTGAGCGGCGCGACCCGGTGCAGGGAATACCGTCCGCGAAAGAGTTGCAGGTCGCCCGGCTCCAGATTGAGCACCCTGACCATTTCGGACGTCCCATCCAGCACCCGCCTGACCTCGGCAAAGTTCTCGTCGTGCTCGCGGATCATCGGGGCATATTCAAATGCCCCACCCGCCTCGGCGTTCTGGATCGAAAGCGTCACGGTAAAATTGTTGGTGTCGAAATGCCAGGGGAACCCATTGCCCTCTATAGCCATGTTTACGATCACGTCGGCTAACGGATCGGCGTAGCGATGGAATTTCTTTTCCTGAAGGCAGTCCTGGACAAACTGATCGAACCCATCAAAGTCATGCACGTTGCGCAGCGGCCCTTGCCTGGCAAAATTGTCTGCCGCGATGAATGCATTTGATCTGTCAAAGAACTGTCGGCGCGGGTCGTCGATTGGCAGGTCTGGATCGTCCTGCGTAAAATATGCGTTTGTTTGGCTATAGGACTTGTGTCCCTTGTCGGCGACACCGTCAGTTTCTTCTGTCAGAGCGACAATTCCATCGGGTGTCAGGAACCCCTTCAAGACTGCACAACCGTAGCGTCGCAAGTCGTCGTGGACGCTTGCCAAAACGGCGCTTCTTTCAGGGCAGTCCCGATTGATCGGGTACTTTGCAAGATTAATCAGGTTCGCAGCGGCCAAGTTCATTTGCGCCTCCATCTTCACCTCAATTAGGAAACACGTCTGCGGCGAGTCTGGCCGAATGCCGACACCGGTGCGTCGGAAATTGTCTTTCGCCTTGGGCTGCAATGTCGGAGATGAAGGTGGGGTATGGGCTCGCAAAGGGAATTCACAACGAAGCCGGACAAAAAAATCAACCCGTCCAGAACAAAAAACCCCGGCCTCTTTCGAGACCGGGGCTTTTTCATTTCTGCCGAAGTCGGGACGATCAGAGACCGGTGGACACGTCGATCGTGTTGCCCTCTTCGAGCGTCACATAGGCTTTCTTGGTGTCCTTGCGCTTGCCGAGCTGACCCCGGAAACGCTTGACCTTGCCCTTGGTGATGGTGGTGTTCACCGCCTTCACCTTGACGCCGAACAGTGCCTCGACCGCGTCCTTGATGGCCGGTTTGTTGGCATCCATCGCCACCTCGAACACCACGGCGCCATGCTCGGACGCCATGGTGGATTTCTCGGTGATGATCGGCTTGCGGATCACGTCGTAATGCTTTGCTGCTGCACTCATTTCAGGCGAGCCTCCAGAGCTTCGACACCCGCCCTGGTCAGCACGAGCGTATCGCGCTTGAGGATGTCGTACACGTTTGCACCCATCGAGGGCAGGATATCCAGACCCGTGATGTTGGCGGCGGCCTTGGCGAAACCGTCGTTCACCTCGGCCCCGTCGATGACCAGTGCGCGTTTCCAGCCAAGGTTCTTGACCTGCTTGGCCAGAGCCGAAGTCTTGGCTTCGGTTTCCGCTGCCTCGATCACCACCAGTTCGCCAGCCTTTGCCTTGGCGCTCAGCGCATGGCGAAGCCCCAGCTTGCGGAACTTCTTGGTCAGCTCGTGGGCGTGGCTGCGCGGGGTCGGACCCTTGTAGATACCACCACCGCGGAAGATCGGTGCCGAACGTGCGCCGTGGCGTGCGCCACCGGTGCCTTTCTGGCGATAGATCTTCTTGGTCGAGTAGTTGACTTCCGACCGGGTCTTGACCTTGTGCGTTCCGGCCTGCGCCTTGTTGCGCTGCCAGCGCACAACCCGGTGCAGGATGTCGGCACGCGGTTCCAGCCCGAACAGATCGTCCGACAGGTCGAGCGATCCGGCAGCTTCGCCGTCGAGTTTGATTACATCGATTTTCATTCTTCACCCCCTTCGGCCGGAGCCGCTTCGCTGGGTGCCTCGGTGACGGCGGCAGCCTTCAGACCAGCCGGGAACGGAAGACCCTCGGGGGCCTTCTTTTTCACGGCATCCTTGATGGTGACCCATCCGCCTTTCGAGCCGGGAACCGCGCCCTTAATCATGATGAGACCACGATCGGCGTCGGTTTTCACGACCTCAAGATTCTGGGTGGTGACACGGGCAGCGCCCATGTGACCGGCCATCTTCTTGCCCTTGAACACACGGCCCGGATCCTGACACTGACCGGTGGACCCGTGCGAACGGTGCGAGATCGACACGCCGTGCGAGGCGCGAAGACCCTTGAAGTTGTGCCGCTTCATGGCACCGGCGAAACCTTTACCGATCGATGTCCCGGACACGTCCACTTTCTGGCCTTCCAGGAAGTGCTCGGCCGAAATTTCGGCACCGATCTCGATCAGGTTGTCGGGGCTGACGCGGAATTCGGCAATCTTCCGCTTCGGCGCAACCTGTGCCTTGGCAAAATGGCCGCGCATCGGCTGGCTGACGCGCTTGACCTTGGCCGAGCCCGCACCAAGCTGAACGGCGGTATAGCCGTCGCGATCCGCGGTCCGCTGGTCCACGACCTGCAGATTGTCGAGATGAAGGACGGTCACCGGCACCTGCCGGCCATCGTCCATGAACAGGCGGGTCATGCCCACCTTTTTGGCGATCACTCCAGAGCGCATCTCAATGCCCCCCTCAGACCGAGATCTGAACGTCGACACCGGCAGCGAGGTCGAGCTTCATAAGCGCGTCCACGGTCTGCGGGGTCGGGTCGATGATGTCGAGCAGCCGCTTATGTGTGCGGATCTCGAACTGGTCGCGAGATTTCTTGTCTACGTGGGGACCACGCAGAACGGTGAACTTCTCGATCTTGTTCGGCATCGGGATCGGACCCCGAACCTGCGCGCCGGTGCGCTTGGCCGTATTGACGATCTCTTTGGTGCTGGCATCCAGCACGCGAAAGTCAAAGGCCTTGAGCCGAATGCGGATGTTCTGGCTTTGGATTGCCATTGTCCTGTCGCCTTTCAAGGGCTTCCGGTTGAGAGGAGGACCGACGCTCATCGCCGTCCCTCGTCGAACCTTGTTGTTTTTTCCTGTGGCGGGGTGAACCCCGCCCTACGGAGATTGGGTGAGGCGGGGGTTTCCCCGCCGCCCTGTTTACTCGATGACCTTGGACACCACGCCGGCGCCGACGGT
>Ga0316205_10002632_pt1 | contig 18265 bp, 16 predicted proteins | sample 3monthpyrite_MG_FD_204941 | JGI IMG/M metagenome (GOLD analysis project Ga0316205, IMG submission 204941) | Microbial mat bacterial communities from mineral coupon in-situ incubated in ocean water Damariscotta River, Maine, United States -... | ecosystem: Environmental > Aquatic > Marine >... | reverse complement strand
TGGAAATCTAAAAGAAAACAAAAGACTAGCATTGCGTTATGACAAGTCGGATAGCGCATTCTTAGGATTCATTGCAATGGCTGCCATAAAAATATTGATGGGACTAATAATTAGCTAACAGTGTCTAATATTCATACATGAATGTATCATTATAAAAATCGTCTTCATTGTCAACAAATGGCACGGCATTATCTGTGGTAAATGGCTCATATACTCCTCTGGCGTTTTCGTCCGAGGATTTATCTATACTGCCTTTTTCTCCGTATTTGTATAGAGGGTAATATTCATCATCATTGCTTTTATCATTGTTGGTTACAATTCGTCTTGTGTAGCTTCTGTAGCTATCGTCGTTATCTTGGTAGTAGTCGTAATTATCTTCTTCAACTGTTACGTATTTCTTGTAGCTGCTATCGTTGTCTTGGTAATATTTATCATCATATATTTCTTCTTCAATGGTGGGGGTGCTGATAACTGTTTTCTTTACTAATACCCTTTCTTTTTCATGTACAAATGTTCCTGTATTATTGACTACTGGAGCTAGTTTTTGTTTTCTGACAATTGGTTTATTAGCAGTCTTTGATGTAATTGTTCTTTTGCTTGATATTATTGGGGAAGTGCTTGCAATGACTCTTGTTTTATTAACTACAGGAGCTAGCTTTTTCTTAGTTATTGTTTTTTTTACTGGCGCAATGATTGTAGTTCTTCCATTCTGTTCCGTTGTTGAGCCAAGGCTGATTAATTTTCCTCTTCCGTCAACTACTGGAGCAATTTTATGGGATGATTTAAGTATTCTGTCATAGTTATCTTTGAATGGTGACTGTTTTGGCTTTTCTGACGGTATGTTTCTTGTCACGCAAGATGATACTATAAGCATAAGTAGTATAATCAATAAGCCTTTCGTTGTTTTTTTTATATATAAAAAATGTCTCATATATTCTACCCTCCAAACCAAATATTGGACACGATCCTATGTGTAGTATAAATAATATTTGATTTTAGTTAAACCCTAATTTATGCCTGCACAACTGAAAGTGGATGTCGAATATTTAAGAAAATACTGCTCTTCTATATTGTGCGGTGCAATGCCAAATACATCTTTTTTTGGCAAATGTCAAGTTTTTAAATATAATATAATTTTTAGCATTTTCTTCAAAAATAAAATTATACAAGGGGAAGTTGTTTAATATTTAGTCTAAAATATGACATCTATATCTTGATAAGTTGTTGTAAGTAATATATAATGGCGACTTTGTTAAATAACTTATGAAAGTGATATCTTATGATAAAAGAAGTTAAGACAGCTGTATTTCCTGTGGGGGGGTTTGGTACTAGGTTTTTGCCTGCAACCAAAGCTGTTCCTAAGGAGTTATTACCTATTGTTGATAAGCCTTTAATACAATATGCCTTTGAGGAGGCAACTAATGCAGGGATAGAGAATTTTATTTTCATTACTGCTAGAAATAAAGAGGCAATTGCAAATCATTTTGATCATGCTTATGAATTGCAAGAAGCTTTGAAAACTAAAGGCAAACTTCAAATTTTAGAAGAGACCGAAGAGTGGTTGCCAGAGCCTGGTAATATTGCTTTTATCAGACAGCAGGAACCTGCAGGTCTTGGGCATTCAATTTTATGTGCTAAAAATTTCTTAAAGGATTCTCCTTTTGTTGTTATTTTACCTGATGAAATTTTTAAGCCTGACGGAAAGCCTTTTCTTAAGGAAATGATAGATATTTACAATGAAAAAGGTGGGAATATAATAGGTGTTTCCGATGTTCCTGAGAGTAAGATTTCAAGATATGGTATTGTTGATCCTGAATCTGATGATGGAAAAATTATAAAAGTTAAAGGAATGGTCGAGAAGCCAGAGCCAAAAGATGCACCATCGAATACGTCTATTGCTGGTCCTTATATTCTTCAGTATGAAGTTTTTGACTATTTAGAGAATGGAACAAGAGCTAAGGATAACGAGATACAGCTAACTGATGCGCTTAATACTATGCAAAAAGATGTCCCAACACATGGTGTTAGGTTTTTTGGTAGAAGGTTCGATTGCGGTAGTCGTCATGGTTATATTGATGCTAATATAGCTTTCGCACTTGATAGGGAAGATATGAAAGAAAATGTTCTTGATGTATTGAGGCATTACGACAGTAAGTAAATATTGCTGTTTATAAGTATATTAGCTATGTAAAACAATGTTATAGTTTATGCTTTGTTGAGAGGCTAACTGACTGTTGCCCTTTGTTGTTATTGTGTTTTTATTAAGGTATTTTATTCATATGAATTAGGGTAAAATTACGACAAATAAAAGCGTAATACCCTGCTGTACTTATTTAATGGTGCCTCCGGTGGGAATCGAACCCACACTTCCTTACGGAAACGGGATTTTGAATCCCGCGCGTCTACCAGTTCCGCCACAGAGGCATAATAGAGTGCGCTCTGCTTATGATTTATTTTAATAAAATTTGCAAGAGAAATTGTAAACTTTTATTTTTTAGGTTTTGATTTTTGGGGTAGGGCTGCTAATTGAAATGGGATAATAAACTACTAACATTCTTGTTTAATTATTCTTAAATTTCTACTTTTTTAATTATCAATGATTACTCTCTTCTTAACATATTGCTTATTTGTAAAAATCGTAGTAAAAACAGTTATCTAGAGAATATTAATCATTAATAAGGGTTTTATATACATTGAATTGGGTTGATAGAAATTCGCAAACTGAGCTTGTTACATTTGATGACATTCTAAAGGCTAGAGGTCGTTTGGCTGATTTTGATGCCAGCAAACCCGTTAATGTTATTGGTGACGCAGAATTGGGCGATAGCGGTTTTCGTGTGCTTAATGTTTTGGATACCACTGCTGAAAATCATAGTTTTAAATATCGTGGAGCCTATAATTTTATTGCCCATCTTATTGAGCAGCAGCTTGAACTTCCTGCAGAAAAACGTGAAGTCTTGCACCCTATTGCGCCTAGTGCTGGCAATCATGCTCAAGGTATTGCTATGGTAATGAAGCATTTTGGTGATAGAGGTATGCTTGAGGAAGCATCTGTTGGTAATGCGAAAATCTATATGCCAGAAACCACAGTGGATGTAAAAATAAATGCCACCAGGAATTTGGGTGGTGAATTTGTAAATGTAATTGTGGATGGTCAAGAATTTAATGATGCAAAAAGCAATGCGTTCAATGAAATAAGTCGCTCTCCTAAAAGTAATATAATTGTTTCTCCTTATGATCATCCCGATATTATAGCAGGTCAAGGTACGCTTGCTATCGAAATGCTAGAACGTTTTGCTGGTAGAGAAAATCTTTCTGATGAAGAAATTCTAGATAAAAACTCACAGTTCAGAAAAGATTTGGATCGTATCATAGGTCATCAAGGTGAGAATCTTATTAATCATGTTCCTGCTGGTGGCGGTGGGCTTGTTGCTGGGGCAGCAATTGTTATGAGCGAGCTTGCACCTAAATCTAAAACTATAGCCGTTGAACCAGATTATGTTCCTTCAGTTACAAAGTCATTAATAATGGGGCGTCCTGTTCGCATAAAAGATGTGCCAAAAGAAGTCCATGGCATTCCTATTGCTGGTGGTGTGGCTATTGAGCAAATAGGGGATATCCCTTTGAAAATATTGCAACATTGCGGTGTTTCAGCACAAACAGTAAATGCCAAGCAAATACATCATGTAACGAAACTGCTAAATGATAATGAAAAAGGATTTACTTATCCTGTCGAGCAATCAGGGGCTATTGCTGGTGCTGTAACTCTCAATACGCCAAAAGAAGAGCTACAGGGTAAGGTGGTTGCTAATTATATTTCTGGTGCAAATTCGGGAAAAATTGAGTTAGACAAAATTAATGAAAGTATAGATCTTAACGAGCCATTCCCGACAAGTAAGGCAAAACTTTCATACGCACCGAAAATAGAAAAATCTCGTTAAACAACTCTCTATAGCAAGTAAGCTCTGGTCTATATCTAATTTATAATTTTTAAATTTTCTCATATAATATCGGTAATTTATTTGTTAAATAGTGCTTACAACATTGTCTGGTGCAATTTTGAAAAAAATAAAGGGCAAAACATGTGGGCTTGATTAAGAAAGCTAATGACAAAAAGTCATTTAGTTTCTATTTTATATTTTGTAAACTACTATATTAGGGGCTATAGTATAAATATTAGGAAAAGAGTGCAAAGGGGCAATGGATTTATTTAACACAAAAAGTGAACTAAAATCAGCTGAGAAAGATTATACGGCAAAGGATATCGAGGTTCTTGAGGGGTTAGAGCCTGTAAGAAAACGTCCAGGTATGTATATTGGTGGTTCTGATGAAACTGCAATGCATCATCTTGTGTCAGAGATATTTGATAACTCAATGGATGAGGCCGTTGCAGGTTTTGCTACGAGAATTGAACTTCACCTTGATGTTGATGGTACGGTAACTGTTAAGGATAATGGTCGAGGTATTCCTATAGACCAACATCCAAGATATCCTGATAAATCTGCGTTGGAAGTTATAATGACTACTTTGCATTCTGGTGGGAAATTCAGTGGAAAAGTATATGAAACATCTGGTGGTCTTCACGGGGTGGGGATGTCGGTAGTTAATGCTTTGTCTGATGTTATGTCTGTTGAGGTTGTTCGAGATAAAGAAATTTGGAGGCAAGAATATTCCAGAGGTCATGTTGTAAAGGATCTAACAAATATAGGCTCTATTGCCAACAGAAGAGGGACAACTATTTCGTTTCATGCTGATCCAGAAATTTTTGGTGATAAAGCGAAAATGCGACCGAAAATACTCTACACTCAGGCGAAATCCAAGGCCTTCTTGTATAAGGGTGTTGAGATAAGATGGTCATGTGCGCCAGAGCTTGTTGAGGATATGCCAAATGTCCCAGAGAAAGAGGTGATTCATTTTCCAAATGGTCTGGAGGATTATCTTCATTTTGAATTGGAAAAATCTCCAACAGTAACATCTAGCCCTTTTGTTGGTGAGATGACGTTGGGTGATGAAAGAGGTAAGGTAGAGTGGGCTATACATTGGGCTGTTAGGAGAGATGGTTTTTTGAAATCATATTGTAATACAGTTCATACTCCTCTGGGTGGTACTCATGAATTAGGATTTAGAAATGCTCTTATTAAAGGGTTAAAAAATTTCGGAGATATGACGGGTAATAAAAAGGCGGTACAAATTACTGCCGATGATATTTTGACTCAAGCATGTTCGTTGTTGTCTTTGTTTTATAAAGACCCTGCTTTTCAAGGGCAAACAAAAGATAAATTAACTAGTGTTTCAGCAAATAAGCTTGTCGAGAATGCAATAAGAGATCATTTTGACAATTGGCTTAGTTCAAATACTTCTGATGCGAATATTCTTCTGGAATTTGTTATACAAAAAGCAGAGGAAAGAATTAAAAGAAAAGCACAGAAGGATGTAAGTAGAAAGAGTATTGTGCATAAGTTGAGGCTTCCGGGTAAGTTGGCTGATTGTACGCAGGAGGCTGCAGAAGGAACGGAATTATTCTTGGTTGAGGGAGATTCTGCTGGTGGATCTGCTAAGCAGGCCAGAAATAGAAATACTCAGGCTATTCTTCCTTTGAGAGGAAAAATCCTAAATGTTGCAAGTGCTACAAGAGAAAAAATAAGGGCAAATCAGGAAATAAAAGACATGCTCCTTGCCTTGGGGTGTGGAAGTGGATTTGATTATGATGAAGAAAAATTGCGATATGAGAAAGTTATAATTATGACTGATGCTGACGTAGATGGGGCTCATATATCTTCTCTATTGATGACATATTTCTATAAAGAAATGCCTAAGTTGATTGATAATGGTCATTTGTATTTAGCTCAACCTCCATTATTCCGTATCAAGCAGGGAAATAGTAATTATTATGCTCAGGATGAAGCGCATAGGGAGAAGATAATTTCTTCTTTACCAAAGAATAAGGGGAATATCGAGCTAGGAAGATTCAAAGGGCTGGGAGAAATGACTCCAGCTCAGTTGAAGGAAACAACAATGGATCCTGAGAAAAGATGTATTTTAAAGGTTGGTATAGAGGATGAATCAAGAGAAGCTGCGGCCGAAAGGGTTGATCATCTAATGGGGAAAAAGCCGGAATATCGTTTTCAGTTTATTCAAGAGCAGGCTAGCCTTAAGGGTGAGGGTATTTTTGAAACACTAGATGTATAAAATGCCTTAATCTATTGTTATTTAAAAAAAGTTATGATTTTACCTTGAAAAAATGCTAAAATAATTGTTTAGCCATGTAGGCTAAGTGTGTGTAAAAAATATGTGGAGGTGACAGTTAGTCATGGCAGCAAGTATAGAAACGCTTACTCTTAATTCTGGTAGATATTGGACTCCTGCAGGGGAAAAGGCAGAAGTAACATTTACTGTTCAAGGTCCGGCAGTGACGAACGACCTCGGTGTAGAAACAAGAGAGCCAGATCAAACATTCTTGGATTCTGTGCAGCAAGCACTTGATTCGTGGGCTAATGTTGCTGATATTAAATTCAATTATGTTCCTTTGAGTTCAGCCTTCCCAAGTGATCCATTCGCTGCGAATAGTGCGGATATTACATTTACATTTGGGTATGAACCTGATGCATTTTATCAAACTGATTTAGTCAGTGTATTAAATTCTGCTAGTCCAGATGGTGGTTCTGGTCCTGTCCTGACTTCATCCAGGGTTCTTGTTAACGAATTATTATATCAGGATGGAGATTTATTACTTGGTTCTGACTCATCTTTTGTTGTACTTGCGAACTCTGTTGGGATAGCTATGGGGCTTGCATGGGGAAGAGGAGTTGAAGACAGTTCTTATATAGATGAGCTAGCAACATATAATACAGATTTGGCTCAATATGAGAATGTAGATTTACCAATATATACCGCTGAACTTGCAGTATATAATGCTGAATTTACTGCATATTTGCTAGCGGTTAATGCATATGTTATTAGTGGAGCAGCAGGGGACCCTCCTGAACCTCCACCAGAACCAACTGAACCAACTCAGCCAGAGCTTCCAAACGAACCTGTATCAGCTGTACCTTCTTTTGCACTTGAGTCTGATGATGATCCAAGAACATTTACAAGAGATCAAGCTAGATTAGATAATACTATTATGGTTCAGCAGTTTTTTTCTGGTACAAACGCTACTCTTAATGATAGTGCTGGCGGAAGGCCGCAAGGTCCTCAAATATGGGATATAGCTGCTGCACAATTTATATATGGTGCAAATAAGCAGTTTAATAATGGTGATAATATTTATGATTTCTCATCAGGTGTTCAATATGCAAAAACTCTTTGGGATGGGGGTGGTAACGATACATACTCTATAAGTAATTCTGCAGTCGGCGGTGTAATTGATTTAAGAGAAGGGGAAACCTTTGTGTCAAGTAATGTTTCTACTCGTACATGGAACGCATTTGGTGCTAATATAGAAAATGCATGGGGTGGTTCAGGTAATGATATAATAACAGGTAATTCACTAAATAATTTAATTGGTGGCGGAGCAGGGGCTGACACTATAGATGGTGGAGCAGGTATAGATTTAATCGGGTTTTCTTCGTCTGATGCAGGTGTTAATGTAAATATCTTAACTGGTACTGGTACTGGTGGTCATGCTCAGGGTGATACTTATATTAATGTTGATAATGTTTTGGCATCAAGCTTTAATGATACTATTTCTGGCAATAATAATAATAATGATCTTCGCGGAGATCAGGGTAATGATATCATTACCAGTCTTGCAGGAAATGATTATGTAAATGGAAATCGTGGAAATGATGATATAGATGGTGGCGATGGAAATGATACTATTCGTGGCGGTAAGGATACTGATACTGTAACTGGTGGTGCAAATGAAGATTTTGTTGCAGGTGATAGAGGAAATGATGTAGTGAATGGTGGTGATGGAAATGATTTTATTCGCGGTGGTAAGGATTCCGACACTATAGACGGTGGCGCAAATAATGACACTATATTTGGTGATCTAGGTAATGATAATATTACAGGCGGATCTGGAGATGATTTCTTTGTATTCTATACAGATAGTGGAGTTGATGTCATAACTGATTTTGAAGGTGTAGGTGTTGCTGGGGGTGATGTTATTCGTATTTCCTCATCGGTTTATTCTTCGGTTGACCAAGTTCTTGCAAATATTAGTGGCTCTGTTCTCGACTTAGGAAATAATGGTGCGACTATTACAATATCTGGTGTTACGGGCTTTACTGCGGATGATATAGAAATCATATAACTAGTATGTAATACACTATGGGTAAATATCTCCTAATAATATTTATAGCGTTTATTTCTTATGATGCTGTAGCTTCTGACTATAATAAATGTAAGCAGAGTAGGGATTGTATAGTTGTCTTTAGTAGTTGGTGTAAATTACCTGTGTCTATTAATCAGTCTTATATTGAGTCTTGGCTAAAGTTCGATTCAATAGAATATACTAAGTCTAAAAGAGACAGGCAAACTTGTAAGGTCTATGATGATAGGTCATTATATTATTCATATTGTAAGGATAATATATGCAATTTTGCAGTAGTTACTAGAAAAGCTGATTAGTTTTTTAAGCTACAATTGCAAATATTTAATGCGTAAAATAAACTATCCTAGTATATATAATGTTATATTGTTTTTTTGAGTCGATAAATGAAAAGAAAAATCATTTCTTATTTTGTAGCTATTTCTATACTAATATGTTTTTTCTCAAATGCATATGCCTTAAACACTTCAGAGAGGCTTGAAAGAGCTAAAGTTAAGTTTTTGGAATTATGTAAAATAGTTGAAAAAAATAATGTATATGAATGTGGATGCTTAGCAGATTTGTATGTAGACTTGCCTGTTCATAAGGTAAAAATTATAAAGCGAGATATGTTTATGGATCAAACAGAGTTATCTAGCTATAGAAATAAAATTGTAGCAGAAAAATCTCAGAAAACATTAGATAGGCTAGATGCATTTTGTGATTTAAGCTTTAAAGAGCGTAAATTAACTGAGAATATTCAGGATTATATAGGTCAAAATTCAGGTATATTATATCATCAATATTGTAAAGTAAGAAATACAATTAATAAAACTAAAGATGGTACGGTAAAAATAGTAAACCCTAATAATGCAATGCCGTCACTGATAAAAATAAATGAAATAGCATCTTGTGTTAAAAAAGATTTTCTTGATGAAATTCTGTCTGATGAAAAATCTAAATGCATAAAAAAGACTAGTTCTGTATTAAGCGGTATTTCTGAAAAGAAAGTTAAAAACATTTATTTATTGGGTAATAAGTCAGCTGAGGAATTATGTTCTTGTATGGAGAAGAATCACAAAGATGCTATATTGACTAATTATGCTAATATTAAATATAATAGTAATTTTAATTCAAATCTTGATAATGACAATAGAAATAAATGTACTAAAATTGATCTAAGTCCTGATCTATAAGCTGAGTTATCTTTCAGGTATTCTCTTTGTAGGGTATTTAATAATGTATTGAAGTTGTTGAATCTAAGTCTATCTCTAACTCTAAAATTGTATAATTCTATTAATAAACATCTTTATTAACCTTTAATTAACCATTGTATGCCAAAGTGATTTTGTTAATTTTGATGGTGTATTTTATATGTCTGGTGATGAAAGGGATTCGTTAGGAAAAATAGTAGAGGATTTCACTCGTGATTTAGGGTTGGAAAATCTACGTGATCTAAGTGATGGAACAATATCAGATACTGTAATTGACCCTCAAGAAATTAAGATAGCTGCGGTTTCTATAGCTGTAGATAAACAAAATAATAAGCAGTTTTCTAGATCGTAATAGAGAGAAATACTATGAATGGTGGAATATCATTTGCTCAAAGAATAGGAAAAGAAAAATCATTCGTTTATGATATACGTTTTCATGGAAAATGCTTTATACTTCAAGTAAACCCTTCTTTGCATGAGTCCTTCAGAGTTGCTCTAAAGGGTAAGGATAAATTTGATATCCTTGATTATGGAGAGGTATTATATTCTGGGTATGGTGAACCATCTGATCGTATAAAAGATGAAATGGTTAAAAAATTCGGTTTGTATGAAAATGAAGCGATTGCCTAGAAGAAATAACAATCTTTTTTTTAAATATAAGAATATTCTAATTTAAATACTCTATTATCTGCTCCAACCATCGTTGTTTTTGGTAGGGGGAATATAATCTTCTTGTGTATCCATTTCGTTCTGTATTTGTAGTATTACAGAGTCATAATCTGCTTCTCTACTTTTTTCATCCAGATATTCGTAATGATTAATTTCTATTTTTTTAAGGTTATCTATTAATTCATTATTAACTCTTACAATCTCCGGTTCAGGAATCTCTCCATCATAGCCTTCTGTATTTCCAGCATGTTGACGCACAACATCTCCATCTTCATTAATGACATGGCGAGTGGCTGCTATTTCTCCATCATCAGTGACTATTACTCTAACGCCTTCATTGTAAAAGTCTCCACTCATTGTTACATCTGACCCACCATTCCTCTCATTATTTCAATATCTCCTTCTGGAAAATCTTCAATATTAGTGCCGCTTGCAATCTCAACTGCTAAACGCATCTCATGTTGGAAATGCTGCATTCTACTCATTTTATTCTCTGGAGAATTAACGGTTGCTTGTTCTTCTGCTTCTGCATATTGTTTTATAGCTTCTATTACTTCATTAAGGTCTTTGAAGGAATCTTCATCAATTGACTGATCAATTTCATCTCCATCTAATTCAGGAGCTCCAAGGTCATTTTGACCAGTGCTAGATTCAACCAGTTCAGATTTCTCTTGTTGGTTATCATTAGGGTCAACATCTTCATTTTTTGATGAATTTATTCCTACTGCTCCAGCTATTACCGAACCTGCTATAACTGCTGCTTTAATTAATCTATTTTTATCTTCTGCCATAGTTCACTAATAAATATTAATTCATGGATAAATTATAGTATAAAGATGTTAATAAATGATTAAGTGTTGTCAGTCTTATTTTATTTAGCAAAAATTTCTATTTAACTAGTGGCAGATCACTTCTTAGTTTCTCAATTGAGTTCATTTTTCCATTTTTATAGTGTGCTCGTAGAACATATATATTTTTATAGCCTTGATTATATAACTCTGCATATGATGGTGTTGTTAAAGCTATCATCCGAGTTGGGTATAAACTATTATCGCAATATACGACAATCTTACTATTTTTAGATGGAATGTTTTTTGTTAATATATCTTTTGTAAGATTAGCGGCATCTATATTAATAGCTCCTTTTATATGTTCTTTGTTATAACTATATTTCGGTCTAACGTCCAAAATTATCAGATTTTTATTCTCATCACGTAGTTTTATAAACTCATCCAATCCAATATAATTCTCTTCCAGTTTAGAAAAGGATTTTAGGTATTGTTTTATCGGTATTTCAGGTATTAATTTCTGGCTCTGCTGACTAGGTGGAGCTGAGTTTGCTGAGGTGCTTAATAAAAAAGTAAATAGTATAAATAATGAAATTAGCTTCTTCATCTATTTTTTCGACCTTTTATTAGCACTTCAATAATTTCTGGATTGAGTAGGGTGCTTGTGTCACCAAAACTATCATAATCACTTGCTGCTATTTTTCTTAATATCCTACGCATGATTTTACCAGAGCGAGTTTTTGGTAGTGATGAAGAAAAGTGGATATTATCAGGTGATGCTATTGGGCCGATTTCCTTTCTAACCCAAGTGACAAGCTCTTTGGATAATTCATCAGACTCGCTTATTCCTGAGTTTAGAGTAACATAAGCGTATATGCCTTGCCCTTTAATCTCATGAGGAAATCCAACAACTGCTGCTTCAGCTACTTTTGGATGAGCAACTAAGGCACTTTCAATTTCTGCGGTGCCAAGTCTATGACCAGATATATTTAGTACATCATCTGTACGGCCTGTTATCCAATAATATCCATCTGAGTCTCTACGACAGCCATCTCCTGTAAAATATTTACCTTCAAAATCGCTAAAATATGTTTTGATAAATCTATCATGATCTCCATATACACTTCTCATCTGCCCTGGCCATGAGTCGTTTATACATAGCGATCCTTCTGCTTCGCCTTCAAGTTCATTGCCTTTATCATCAACGATAGATAATTTTATTCCAAAAAATGGTAGCGTAGCTGAACCAGGTTTCATATCTATGGCGTAAGGAAGAGATGTGATTATATGTCCGCCCGTTTCAGTTTGCCACCATGTGTCAACTATAGGACAATTATTGTTTCCAACTTCTTCATAATACCATCTCCATGCTTCAGGGTTAATTGGTTCTCCTACTGTACCAAGTATACGAAGTGATGAGCGATCTGTGCCGCTTAGAGATTTTTCTCCATCTGCCATTAATGCTCTAAGGGCAGTAGGGGCGGTATAGAATGAATTGACTTTATGTTTATCGATAACTTGCCAGAAGCGAGAATTATCAGGATAGGTTGGTATTCCTTCAAACATTAACGTCGTTGCTCCATTTGCAAGTGGGCCGTAAACAATATAACTATGCCCTGTAACCCAGCCAACATCTGCTGTACACCAGTAAACATCATCAGGATGGTAATCAAAAACATATTCATGTGTCATTGAAGCAAAAAGAAGATAGCCACCAGTAGTGTGCATTACTCCCTTTGGTTTTCCTGTTGATCCAGATGTATAAAGAATAAATAGCGGATCTTCTGCATCCATTTGTTCTGGTTCGCATTGATCAGAAACATTAGTCACTGCTTCGTGATACCAAATATTACGAGATTCATCCCAGTCTATTTTACCATTTGTATTATCGATAACTAGAGTTATTACATTGTTAAGACCATCTACAGCTTTATCTACATTAGCTTTAAGTGCTACAGTTTTTCCGCCTCTGATTCCTTCATCAGCTGTAATCACCATATTGCTTTTGCAATTCTCGATACGGTTTCTAAGTGCCTCAGGAGAGAATCCTGCAAATACAACTGAGTGAATTGCTCCTATTCTAGAGCATGCAAGCATTGCGTAGGCAGCTTCTGGTATCATCGGCATGTATAATGTTACGACATCACCTTTTTTAACACCGTTATTTTTTAGTACATTTGCGAAGCGGCAAACATGCGTGTGTAGGTCTTTGTATGTGATAGAAGTAGATTCGTTTGGATTGTCTCCTTCCCAAATTATCGCTGTTTTATCGCCATTTTTTTCAAGATGTCTATCAATGCAGTTGTAGCTTACATTCAGTTTTGCACCTTCAAACCACTTGATAGTCACATCACCATCGAATGATGTGTTCTTAACTTTGTCCCATTTTTTATACCAATCAATTCGTTTGTCAGCTTGTTCTCCCCAGAATTTATCAGGGTCGTTAATGGACTCATTATACATATTTATATAATCATTTTTCTGTATCAATGCATTAGGATTTTCTGGAGCATTAATAAAAGTTTTATCTTCGGTTTCTCTAAGTGCATTCTTCATATGAGCCTCGATGATGCTGTTATTATATAATATTAATATTTGCATTATTTTATATCATATAATATGGAAGTGTGTATTAGAAATGTGTAATTTTTTATTTAATGTTTTTTAACATTGATTATCTAAAAAAAGATAAGGATATTAACGTTTTGGTAAGGATATTCTATTATTATTCTAATAAGTAAAAGTTTTAATTTTTTTAACGGATGTATATGGCAGGATTTGAAGATATAATTGCAGATAAGGAAAAGGGTAATGGTAACCAATTTGAGCATGGTTATACAACAGAAATTACCAAAAGGACGGTTGCAGCCTATCTGGATGTTGTAAAAGACAAATCACCTGATCAAGCAGAGAAATTAGAAGAATTAATGAGGCTAAGCCTTATTGATAACGATGATGATCGTGCTAGTGAACATAAAAAATTCAATGCTAACTGGGAAAACGAAGTAGCTGAGTCTATAGAAAAATCAAATGCTGCATTAACAGATCCAGAAAAAGAGCTATTAGCTAAAGAGAAAATAGAAACAGAAAAATTAGAGCTGTTTGAAAGACTTACTAAAGTTGGTGATTTAGGAAGAGTTACAAGAAAAGTAGCAGCTGGTTATGTTTTGCATGAGCATGCAAAAGAAGGTGAACATACAGCTGACAGATATGAAGCAACATTAGGTATGCTAAGTGATGCCGATAAAATGGGAAGTAAAGACCCTGTCTCATCTGAAGAAATGCAGAAACTAGTTGATGAGAATGCATCTGTACATTTTAGTATTACTGCCCATCCAACAAATCCTACTACTGTTGAGTTTTCAAAGGCTGCGTTAGAAATTGAAAAAACTCTGGCAAGGCAAGATGGAAAAAGTGATGAATTGAAAACAGCGATGAAGGACTTAGATGAAGCGCCTTTGTTAGGTGATAAGAAAACTGTTGCATTAGAGGTTGAGGAATTCCTTATAATTGCAGATCAAGTCTATGATGCTGTACCTGACGTTCATAGATCACTTAGAAGAAATCTAGATAAATTTGGATATGAAGATGTAGAAGTTCCAGAAGTAATCGTTCATATGTCCACATGGGTTGCTGGAGATGGTGATGGAAATCCTAATGTAACTCGTGAAGTTCTTCAGGAAGCTAAAGAACAGCTTAGAGAGCATATTACAGATAGATATATAGAAGATCTAGAAAAAATTAATGGCGATCTTATTGAGATAGGAGCCGATAATGAAGCTATTTCTGGCTTAAGAGATGCCATTGATGTTCTAAGGCAGAACCGAGAAAATGGTGAACTTATCGATGACAAGAAGTTACTCAAAGACCTAAAGGATATAAAAGAATCTTTTGAAGAAGCTGGCATGAATCCAAAAAATATTGATGGAATGATTGATCGTGCCAATACGTTTGGTAGTTATGCTGCAAAGATAGATATACGACATAACGCAGATGATATAATGGTGACATTAGCAAAAGTTTTTGAAGAGACTGGTCAATTTGGTGATGATAAACTATTTGCAGATTCAGCTGATTTCCTTAAGTCTCATGATAAGAATAATGAAGATCATAACTTCCATGAGGCTGCTCAATTAAAAATGATTTCTGATAAATTCAATGATAAAGAATTTTTGGAAAGAGCAGGAACATTGCCAAGTAGTCAATTATTGAAAGATGAAAATAACCTTGATGATGCTACGGCTGATAGAGTTTTCGGTAGGCTGCGTGAAGCGGCTATGGTTCCAGAAGGTAAGGGTAATCAAGAGATAAGTGAGAAGTTAATAATAGCTGAAGCTACAAATGCCTCACATGGCTTAGGTGCGTTGTTACTACTTAAAGCTTCTGGTCATGAAGTGGCTAATGATAAAGCAAAAATGGATATAGTACCATTATTTGAATCAAGAAAAGAATTAGAAGATTCTGCTAAAATCATTGAAAAGATGATGGATAATGAGAAATTCAGTGAGCATGTTAAGCAAAAAGGTCAGCTTAAGGTTATGTTGGCGAAGAGCGATACTCAGCGTCAATCTGGAGCTGGAGTTAAAGGCGCTCAAGAGCAGGCAATTGCTGATCTGCACGCTTTAAATAATAAATATGATGTTCCTGTTTCTGTATTCCATGGTGGTGGAATGTCATTGCAAAGGGGTGGTGGTAAATCTACAGAATTATCTACCATAACTGCTGATGCTTTGATGCAGAGAGATATAAGTAAAATGGCTCCACCTGATACTACTATTCAAGGTCACCAAGGCCGTTTATTGTTAGGATCTAAAGCAAGCGCACAAAATTACCTTAGTCACTCGGTTTCTCAGCAGATATTTAACAGTGCTAGGGTTGAGGGGTTTGTCGAGAGTGGCAAGTCTACTTCTAGAACAGAATCAAGGGGTGCAAGAGCAGATGCAAAAGAATTCTTCGATGCTGGTGTGAAGTCATATGAGGATGAATGGTTCAATAATAAATCTATAATTGACCTTGCTCGAGATAAATTCCCTTGGGTGCAGACTAAAGAGAGTAATGTAAGCTCAAGAGCAAATATGCGTGGTCAAGAATCAGCTGTAGGCAAACTAACGCCTTCAAAAATTATGGGTTATAAAGATGGTGATAATAAAAATAACTTAAAAGTTAGCAATCCGTTTGGTCAGAGAGCTATCACATTTGATAGACTTATGGCTCATAGTGGAACTTATGCAAGTTCATTCTTAGGGGTTAAAGAGGCCTTTGATGCGGTTAAAACTTCTGACGTTGATAAGACTGCGAAGAAATTACATGAAACATTTGAAGGAAGTAAATCTTTCCGTGATTTAATGCGAAATCAAGCAATGATATTAGAAATGACAAATCTTGATCATGCATGGGATTTAGCAGGTAAGGATAAAAGACCGTCAAGTAAAGAAATTGATGAACTAGCTGGTCAATTTAAAAAAGGTAAGGATGAAACAAATTCATCAGAAGTGACTCTTGCGTATCTTGAAAAATATATAAAAGAAATAGCCAAAAATGTATACATGGCAGTTAATGGAGTTGATCCTGATAAGGAAGTAGGTAAAGATGAGTTTAAAACACGTGATGCATTAAAAAGTACATGGCCTGAATTGCAAAGGCAAATGGATTTACGTAAAAGACTTGCTGAACCATTATTTGAAGAATCAGCTAAAATTACAAGAGAGCTTAAGGCTAATCCAGATAAAGTTGTTTCTGAGAAAGACCTTCTAATGGCTAGAGTTACTTATGCTGGTGAGGAAATAGCCTTAAATACACCGTCGGGTGTTGGTCTTACACAGACAGATAAAAAGAAAAACCAAAAAACTAATTTTTCTGAAAAAGATGTCGAAGATAAACTAAGAATCCCTACTGCCTTATATAATGGAAAAGACCGCAGCATGGAAATGTAATTTAGCTTTGATGCTATTTGATCTATATTTTATTTAATGTGTCTGTTGTTGTGTATCTATAAAGATTATTATATTTATAGAAATCATCTTTGTGAAATCATATAAAAGGTAATAAATACGGATAGTAAAAATAAGTAATATGAAGTGTATATGAAAAGCTTAAACCATATCGAAATATCTCAAAAACACCTTAGTTATTTGAAAATATTAGTTCCTATTCATGCTTTTATAGGTTGGGTTTCTTGTTTAGTATTTTTAACTATTCTTGTAGATCGGGGGGGGAACTTTCTTTATGCTTTTGTTCTGTTTATCAGTGGAGTTTCCGCGGCATTAATTCCTTTTGTCTTTAGTAAAAGAAAAGCTATAAAGATTATTATATTTATTTTACAGCTTCCATTAGTATTCCTTGCTATTCTTAGTTTTATTGTAGCTATAGATCTAGTATCTAGATTGAATTCTGTCAATATTTCTTATCAAATTATTTTGATATCTTGCTTGCTGTATGTTGTAATCGTATATTTTCTGCTGCTTTTCTATTTATTTTTTGGAAAACTTCAAGCATTATAGAATGCTACTATTTTATGAGTACCTGCTATTTCTGAAATGTGGGTAGGGGGGTGATAGTATGTTGGTAATGTAAAAAAAGCATTCGGTGACTTCCGCTGTTTCTATTAATATGGTTATTATATAAAAATTAAGCAATTCGAGGCAGGTAACTGGCTGGTAATAATATTGGGGTTCATGATTTTTATAAGTGTATTCTCTCAAGCTTAATTGTAAACAAACTTTGAAATATGGAAATTTATTATTTATAGGAGATTATTATGTTTGAACCATCCAATTTTGTAAAAGGAATTACATCACCAGCGGACTCAGGAACTTCAATTACACCAGATGACAATACGGATCTGTTGCAATCAACTAGAGCCTTATGGGTTGGAGCAAGTGGTGATATAGAGGTCGTTTTATTTAATGATACTTCTTCAATAATTTTAAAGAATGTTCCATCTGGTACAATGCTTCCACTAATTGTAAAGCGTGTAAGAGCAACTGGAACTACAGCAACAGATATTGTGGGGTTAATATAATGTTAGCTATTAATGTTGGTTTAAATAATTGGTCGCCACCAAGATCAATTTCCCCTGATAGGGTTTCTGATTTACAATTCTGGATGGATAGTGCAGATGCAAATAGTGTTACTCTAGCCTATCAAGCTGCTATAGAGACAGTATCTGGTACTAGTGGAACAACAGTTCTAACAGCGTCAGCAACTATTGCTCGTGTAGCTAAAGCAGGAATGTCTATAAGGGTTAATAGTGCAGATGTATATACTGTATCTAGTATTAGAGGTACTACAATCAATACCGTTGAGAATTTAACTTCTACATACGCAGCTTTAACAAGTTT
>Ga0316205_10002631_pt1 | contig 18268 bp, 16 predicted proteins | sample 3monthpyrite_MG_FD_204941 | JGI IMG/M metagenome (GOLD analysis project Ga0316205, IMG submission 204941) | Microbial mat bacterial communities from mineral coupon in-situ incubated in ocean water Damariscotta River, Maine, United States -... | ecosystem: Environmental > Aquatic > Marine >... | reverse complement strand
AAATAATAAATTTTAGTATAGCTCGGTTACCAACGTATACAGAAATAAATTTAGCCGTTCATGTTTATAGAGGTAAGGAAGAAGGTCCTGTTTTATTGTTAACTGGAGGTTTGCATGGTGATGAGTCTAATGGAATAGAAATCGTTCGCAGGTTAGAAGAATCAAAATTAATTACACCTAAATGTGGAACAGTTATAGCAATTCCAATTGTAAACGTATATGGTTTCATTTTTAATGAACGAGGTGTGCCGGATGGAAAGGATATTAATAGGAGTTTTCCGGGGGCTAAAGATGGATCGCTAGCTCGAATGCTCGCATATACTTTGATGAAAAATATTATTCCTATCGTAGATTATGGGATTGATTTCCATACAGGCGGTGCTAGTCGTGCAAATTATCCTCAAATTAGATGCTCTTTTAATCAGCCAATAGCAAAAGAACTCGCCGTATCATTTGGTGCACCTGCAATTCTTCACTCAACATTAATAAAACACTCATTTAGGTCAGCCGCTCACTTAAAAGGCACACCAATGATTGTATTTGAAGGGGGCGAATCTTTAAGATTAGATGAACATTCGATTAATGAGGGCATAAATGGAACATTAAGAGTTATGAATCATTTAGGAATGAAAGATGCTGCTGTTGATACGTTTGAATCTAAAATATATAACAACTCGATTTGGTTGCGTGCAAAAAAATCAGGTCTTTTTAATTCGGTATTAGAACTAGGGGCTGCAGTCTCAAAAACAGAGGTATTGGGATTTATAAATGATCCATTTGGGGGTAGGAAAGCTAAAGTTGTATCTTCCCATGAAGGCATCATCATTGGGCAAAATAATAATCCAATTGTTCACAAAGGCGATGCAGTAATTCACATCGCATATAATTAACAATTTTGGAAAACGATTTACTATTTACACTGATTTATAAAGATGATTGGAAAGAGTATACCAAAACAGGATACTTCGAACCGAAAGAGTTATCTGAACTAGGCCACATACGTTGTTTTGAGGGGAAATTTGCCGAAAGAATGGCTAACCAATTTTTTAATGAATCTGAATATTTATTACTCATTGTTATTGATCCACTTCGTATTCATGAACCAATGAAGAGATCAAAAGAAGTAGATATCGACTTTACGACGATTCATGGAAAATTCTCAATTGATGCTATCATCGATCGTATTTCCTTAAAGAAGTCTAAAAAGGGCGAGTTTAACATCAGAATTAAACATTTCGATTAGCCAATTTTATTTTGCCTTATAGTTACTGTTTTATTGTAAATCGGCATTCAAATTCTGGTAGATCAATGAAGAAACTAAAAAGATTAGAACCTCAGATATCTAATCTTTTCGAAAAATTTCGGATTATTGTAACAGAGTCGAAAGCTGAAGCAAGGCAAGTAGTTATAGAGCAGATGTCTAATTTCGATGTCTTCGTGGCTTGTGGGGGAGATGGTACTATTCAGTTTTTAGCCAGCGAGTTAATAGGGACAGAGAAACTTTTAGGTGTTTTGCCCTTGGGTAGCGGCAACGATTTCGCTAAAGTTCTTACCACAAATCACACAATCCACAATTATCTTCAAATTTTGTTAAACGGTATTCCTAAGAGTTATGATTTAATAAAGGTAAACGAATCAAGCTTTTTTATTAATACGTTTGGCATTGGGTTTGATGGTCTCGCAAATAGTATCGCCGGCAATAATAAGTGGATGCCTGGAAGAATTAAATATGCCTATAGTGCAATTAAGTCGTTGTTGGATGTAACGCCGGTTAATGCAATTATAAAAACAGAAAGCTCTACTTATGAGATTGATTTCAGTTATATGCTTGTTTTATCTAATGGAAGATGGGAGGGAGGTTCCTTTTTAATTTCGCCCAAATCGGTTCCAAATGATGGGATATTGGAATTAACAGTCAGTACATCTGATAGTAAATTGAAATTAGCAAAGCAATTGTTTCGTCTGTTATTGGGCAAACATTTAGAGCCTCATGAAGTCAAACTAATTTCGCTGACGTCAGCATCAATTAGTTTAAACGAAGCAGTAGTTGCACATGCAGACGGTGAAATAATTAAGCCTGCAAATGAATTTCATTTTGAATTAATCCCAAATGGTGTGACTCTACTTGCTTAATTAATTCGGTAATGATTATTTCGCATTGTAGACGCAACTAATTAGCGAAGATTTCGGATAAATGGCGGTCATCAAAAAATTGTAAGGAGTTACAAATGAGAGAACCAATAAAACGAATGAAACGCCTAATAGATCACAAAAAAAACTATAATCTCCATTTTCAGATTGGATTGATTATCAGCTTATCTATTTTTTTAGTTGTATTTAACTTAACCATTAAGTCTGATGCGCAAACAATGATAATGTTGGAATTACCTGAAGAAATTATGATGGAAGAGGTAGTTCAAACTAAACAAGTTATTACACCACCACCTCCTCCACGACCACCAATTCCTATTGAAGTACCAAATGATGAAGTTATTGACGACGATATCGTTGCGTTAGATTTAGAATTTGACCTTGATGGGCCAATGGATTTGCCACCACCGCCACCACCAGTTAATAACTTTGATGAAGATGAAATTTTCATAGTTGTTGAGCAGCCACCCGTACTTATAGGTGGTATTGGAAGTGTACAACAAAGGATAAAGTATCCTGAATTAGCAAGAAATGCGGGAATTGAGGGGCGCGTTGTTATCCAGTTTGTAGTTACTGCTACCGGTGAAATTTCAAATCCAAAAGTAGTTCGCGGTATCGGCGGTGGATGCGATGAAGCAGCATTAGAAGCATTAGCATATGCAAAATTTCAGCCGGGCTTCCAGAGAGGCAGACCTGTAAATGTAAGTTACAGTTTACCAATAACTTTTACACTGAATACTAACTAAATAAATCCAATTTTTTTAGTATTAAAGCCTTCGTTCAAAGAATGAAGGCTTTTTCATGAAAGCGATTTCATAAAATCTTCATTTATACGGATTATTATCATATAACAATTTGATAGGAGGTATAAAATGAAAGATGTAGTTAAGATCATAAAACGTGAAAATAATTTAAGTAAGAACTATTTCTTGTGGGTGGAAGTAGGTCTAATTATGGCTTTGAGTTTGTTCATACTCATTTTTAGAATAGACTTTTATCCTAGAGAATCAACTGAAGATTTTTATGTTGAAGTTCAGGAAGAGGTATTTGTTGAAGAAATTGTACAAACAAAGCAAGTGGAAACACCACCACCACCACCAAGACCCCCAGTTCCGGTTGAGGTACCAAATGATGAAATATTAGTTGATGATTTTATAGACTTTGATGCTGAACTAGATTTAGATGGACCAATTGATATGCCGCCACCACCACCAAAACAAGCTGACGATGATTTCGAAGATGAAATATTTGTTGTTGTAGAACAACCGCCTGTTTTAATTGGTGGTATAGCCGGAGTTCAAAAGGGAATTATTTACCCTGAGCTTGCTCTAAAAGTTGGAATAGAAGGTAGGGTAGTAGTTCAGTTTGTTGTTGACAAAGACGGCAATGTAGTTAATCCAGTTGTGATGAGAGGAATAGGCGGTGGATGTGATGAGGAAGCTATAAGAGCCGTTAAATTGGCTAAATTCCAACCCGGAATGCAACGTGGAAGACCGGTAGCTGTTAGGTATTCATTACCAATTACCTTTAAAATCTATAACAAAGATAGCTAATTTTTGTAGACAAAATCGTTAGAACAAAATTGAGACTCAGTTTTTAACCTTATCAACTGAGTCTTTTAATATACTGTAACTAATAGGTTTAATTAGATAATCTACATATTCAATAGCTTCCGCACGTTCTCTATTGTAAGCATCTGAATTACCCGTTATAAAAATCACAGGGATATTTATTTTATCTGTTTGAAGACTACTTACTGCATCAATCCCATCCACATCATCTTCAAGCATAATATCCATTAGTATAAGATCCGGATTTAAATCTTTTGCGCATCTTATCGCTTCACGACCTTCAGTAACCGTGGCGACGACTTGCATTTCCATCTTTTCCATCATCTTCATTAGTAAAAGTGAAAGTACTTTATCGTCTTCAACAATTAGAACTTTTTTCATTTCTGATCGCAAATATATTTAATCAATAGAATTATGAATCAAAGTTACGGTACCAAATCACAAATTGCTATCCTTAACTTTAGGATTATACAATACTAACTATACTTGGTAGTAATTTAAAAAATAGTCATGACCTAACCCTGAAGTTGAATACAATTTTATATGTCCGATTTAACAAAACTATTTGTCCGCTGATAATTAGGAATCAAAGTTTCAATGCTTATTGATTAAAAATAAACAGCATTATATAATTCTTATAATATATATTATGTAAAGTTGTATTATTTTAATACCCATTTTTATCCCAATTCAATTAAAGCTTTCTGAATATTCTTAAAGTCTGGTATCTGATTGTCCTTATCATGGATCTCTTCATAGTTAACTATACCCTCTTTATCTATTACAAAGGCAGATCTTTTAGAAACCCCTTTCATGCCAAAGTATTCATCATAGAAAGAATTGTATAAACGAGATACGTCTTTATTAAAGTCACTTAGCAATTCGAAATTAAAATTTTGAGATCGCTTGAAAGCTTTTTGGACAAATATACTATCAACACTAATAGCTAATACCTCAGCATCAAGTGAGTTATAGATTTTCATATTGTCTCTGGTTAAACAAAGTTCTTTGGTACAAACTTTTGAAAATGCCAGCGGGTAAAATAATATTAGTACATTTCTTTTACCTAAATAATTGTTAAGACTTATATAATCAAAACTGTCATTTTGTAAGTTAAAAGCCGGAGCTTTGCTTCCTAGTAAACTCATCCTTCTTGTAAATTGTTAATTTTTAATTTAGATACTTTTCTCAAACCAATTGCACCTATAAACATTCCAATCCCCATCATAATTACAGAAAGAGACTTAAACTGCTCAAATTCTGGAATATCAATGAACCAATATCCTACATAAGAAAATAGAAAAACTAAACATGCAATTATCAATAGTGATCTTTGTTTATATATTATATGATTAATTGAAACCACTAAGCAGGCTACAATTATAGCTCCGCCCTGATACGTAATTGTTAAAAGGTCTTTCACAACTTCAGCATCAATAATCATCGGGTAAAAAAATATTCCAATTAGAGGTAACATTGTCATTGCAATAGGAAATCTTGCAAACACAGGTTTAGAATTTCTGATTTTAACAAAAAGACCACACAAAACAAGTGTTATTGAGATTAGATCGCCCCACTCTCTAACTAAATCCGCATCAATCTGGCTGAAGTAACCAAGAGTTAAGCCTATTAAAAAACTGAAAATTGCGAGACCAAAAAACAGATTTGATAATGAATTTGCTCTATATGCAACTCCTAACATAATAATCAAAGATGGTAATGCGGATGCAATCAATGTTATATCAATCCAATTGATGTCGAGCATGAATTTATTTTTGTTTAAATGTCATTGTGATAGGTACACCAGTAAACTTGTAGCGCTCCCTAATTTTATTTTCTATGAATCGTCGATAATTTGGGGGCATATCCTGAGGATTATTCATAAAAAATTTAAATACAGGTGGATTTGATTTAACCTGAGTTAAATAGCTAATTTTTAACTGCTTTCCTCTTTTCATAGGCAGCGGTTTACTTTGTAGAAGATCTTCTAAATAATTATTTAGTTCTGATGTACTAATTTGTTTTTTTCTCTCTTCAAGAACCAATTCAGCTATTTCAATTACACGATGAATTCTTTTTTTATTCAAAGCTGACATTGTAATTATTGGAACGTAACTAAACTGAGGAACGGCGTCATAAATATAAGTTTCAAACTCTTTTACCGTATTTGTGTCTTTATCTTCGATTAAATCCCATTTATTTAAAATGATGATTAACCCTTTATTAAATTTTTCAGCTTCTCTTAAAACGCGTTTGTCTTGATCTTCAAAACCTCTCTCAGCGTCTAAAATTAGCACGGCAATATCACATTCTCTTATTGCTTTTTCAGTCCGAACAGTGCTGTAAAATTCAATGTTTTCTTTAACTTTAACCCTTTTTCTAAGTCCTGCTGTATCTACAAGAATGTAATCTTTACCGTAAAAATTAAATCGACTATTTATCGAATCTCGTGTTGTACCGGCAATATCTGTTACAATAGAACGCTCATCATTTAAAAGAGCATTAACCAGACTACTTTTTCCAACATTTGGTCGCCCAATGAATGCTAGTTTTGGAGCTTCATCCTTTTCTTCATCTTTAATTTGTGGGAGTAACTCAACTACACGGTCAAGCAGCTCGCCTGTTCCCGTACCACTAATTGCAGATATCGGAAATATTTCGTCAAAGCCTAATTCGTAAAATTCACTTGAGTTAAGTCTCCTTAATTCATTATCTGCTTTATTTGCAATTATCAACACGGGTTTATCTTGCTTCCTCAGTAGAGCAGCTACTGATTTATCTAATGTATTTATCCCCTTTTCAACATCAACTGCAAATAAGACTAAATCTGACTCTTGTAATGCGATGTTCACTTGCTCTCTTATACCAACAATCATAACATTCATATCATCTGGCAAATAGCCGCCGGTATCAATTACAGAAAAATCAATTCCATTCCAATAAGATTCCCCATAATGGCGATCACGAGTCACACCATACTCATCATGTACAATGGCTCGTCTTTCACCAATCAAGCGATTAAAAATAGTAGATTTACCCACGTTTGGGCGGCCGACAATGGAAACAACAGGAAGCATTTAATGAATTGAATTATTAGTTTGATTGATAATACGCAATTTTATAACTCAAGACTGAAGCATGCTTAAGAGCTTCTATGAATTATTTGGATTTTTTGGTGCCTTAATACTTTCTTTGGCGCTGTTTATTTTATTTATTTTCTGGCTGGCAGGAATAGCAGGGATAACTTTACCTGTGGATGGTGGAAAACCAAAATTCAACAAATGGGAAGTCATTGTCGCAATTTTCATACCTGTTTATCCAATCTATTGGTTAGTTAAGGATATTATTGAACAACATTTGTTCATGAAACGGAATTGATTGTTATTCGATCAAATTAGGATTTCCATCTAATTGAGATTGCTCCTCGTCGTAAGAAAGTTGCCAGGTTTCAAGTTCTTTATTTTCAAGTTCGTCTATAAACCTGCTGGGTTTTGTAAAATAGTCTCCATAATGAGAGTGGGCTAAAGCCGGATAGCAGAAATACAACATATCTTTTGCCCTTGTTGATGCTACATATAATAGTCTGAGCTCTTCGTCTAATTGTTCTTCATCCTCAATAGCATAAGATGATGGAATTATACCATCTAAGCATTGAATAATAAAAACATGTTCCCATTCTAATCCCTTTGAAGAATGAATAGTACTTAATACTAAGGGCGGTTCCTCATGTTGCTGTTGTTCTGTATCAATCACTGTTGCTGATATTGGATCTAAAGCCAGATCTCGAAGCATACTTGAAAGTGACTCAAAACTTCCGGCAATCCCAATAAATGATTCCAGATCTTTTAATCTTTTGGGATAATCATCGTATCGTTTTTCACAAAATATTTTATAGTAATCAACTATCTTATCAACAACCTCGCTAGTAGATAAATCACTGCTACTCAGTTTGATAAGCATTTTACTTAAAGAAGATATTTGTTTGTAATAACTTTTACTCACCACTTCTGAGACATCTAATTTATAGGGATTGCCGGCCAATCTAATCCATTCAAAAAGGTCTTGAGCGGTCTTTGGACCAATTCCGTCGATTAGCATTAAAATTCTATTCCAAGCTAAAGTATCCATCGGATTTACTATAACACGAATATGTGCCAAAACATCCTTTATGTGAGCAGCTTCAGTAAATTTTAGACCGCCATATTTAACAAATGGGATATTTTTTCTATTAAGCTCAATTTCAAGATCAAAAGAATCCCTTCCATTTCTAAATAGAATGGAAATCTCGTTTAATGGAATCCCCTGCTCTCTTAATTGTAGTACCGCCTGGGAAACAAATTGACTTTGTTCATTCTCAGATGATGCTTTAACTAAAGCTGGTAATTCTTTTTCTTCAATTTTCGAAAATAAAGTTTTATCGAATTTAAAATGTGCTTGAGATAAAAGGGTATTTGCAGCGTTTAGGATTAATGGCTGCGATCGATAATTTTCTTCAAGCTTGATAATGTGTGTTTGATCAAATAATTCTGGGTACTGCAAAATGTTTCTGTGATCTGCACCTCTAAACGAATAAATACTTTGAGCATCATCGCCTACTGCCATTACATTTTTATGAACCGACGAAAGTAGTTGTGTTAATTGTGCTTGTAATTTGTTGGTGTCTTGATATTCATCCACCATAATATATTGATGTGAAGCAGATACTTGAGTCCTTACACTTTCATTATTTTTAAGTAGATCAACGCTTTTAACCAATAAATCATCGAAGTCCATTACAAAATTTTGAGCTTTATACGCTTCATATTCCATCCAAACATCATTTATATTTTCAATTTGATTAATGAATTGAGGATATAAATCATTTACAGCTACTCGAATATCAAGATCTTTATTTTTGATGGTGCTGATTATTGATAGTAGCGTGTTCTTATTCGGGAATCGATTATTTTTTTTATGTAAACCAAGCTTTGTACGAACATGCTGAATTACTTCAAGTGCATCACTTGTGTCGATAATCGTAAAGTCATTAGGGAAATCAATTTCAGGAGCATATCGGTGTAGTAATTGGCTACAATAAAAATGAAAAGTCCCACCTTTTATTCTTCTACATCGTTCATCTAAAATAGAACTTGCTCTTTGAACCATTTCATTGGCCGCTCTGCGAGTGAATGTAAGGAGTAAAATTGATCTGGGATTCACACCGGATTCAATTAATCTAGCTACTCGATAGACTAACGTTCGTGTTTTACCGGTCCCGGCTCCTGCAACTACTAATGCATTACCACTGTCGAACATAACAGCCTCAAGCTGCTGCATATTTAGCAATTCTTTATAGTCTATTGAGTAATTAGCTGGTTTAGTCGGTAATGAATCAGCTTTAAGAACGAAATTTTTCATGGCAAAAAGTACGAAATACATACAATATGTAAAAATTATGTGCGTCTATGAATTTACTATCATTCAAGCGAATTTTTAATGCTTTCCATTCATCCCTAAGCCCGATATATTTGGGCTTTTTAAAAGGTATCTATCAGGAAATATTGAATGATTAACGAACCTTCGTTTGCACCAAAAAATTTTGGCAGAATTGAAGTAGTATGCGGTGGCATGTTTAGCGGCAAAACAGAAGAATTAATTCGAAGAGCTAAGCGTGCGCACATTGCAGGACAAAATGTAACTGTTGTAAAACCAACTATAGATAAAAGATATAGTGATACCGAAGTTGTATCGCACAATGAAACAGCATTGCCAAGCATTTTAGTTGATACCGCAGATCAGATTATTCTATTAACAGGTAATTCTGATGTAGTTTGCATTGATGAAGCTCAATTTTTTGATGAACGAATAGTTGATGTTGCCAACTCACTTGCCAATGATGGCAAGCGTGTAATTGTTGCCGGTCTTGATATGGATTTCAATGGAAAACCATTTGGTCCTATGCCCTACTTACTTGCAATAGCCGAATTTGTAACCAAACTACATGCGGTTTGCAGCGAAAGTGGCGCAATGGCAAATTTTTCGCAACGCGTAGTTGAAAATGAAGATACTGTACTAGTTGGCGAATATGATGCGTACGAAGCAAGAGCACGCCACTGTTTCCGACCGTCAATAGATAAGCGACGGGGAAAACCAATTAGACCATTTATTTTACCTAAGAGAGAAGGAAATGAAATCGAACCCCAACCTGAAAATCAAACCCATTCTTAATGGAAAATATCCTCAGAGGTTTGCTTGGGATGGTAGCCATCATTGGTGTCTCCTATCTTTTAAGTAAAGATCGTAAAAGTATTAATTGGAAATTGGTCATTACTGGATTATCCATTCAGTTTGTTTTAGCAATATTTATTCTAAAAGCCGAATTATTAAGTTCTTTCTGGTCGCCCTTAGGTTGGCCAATGAAATTCTTTGAAGTTGTTGCTGGTTTTTTTGTAGTTGTGCTTACTTACACCACTGAAGGAGCAAGTTTCTTATTCGGTTTTCTGGGAAAAGGACCTGAATATGAGGAAAGTGTTGGTGTAATATTTGCGTTTCAAATATTGCCAACAATTATTTTCTTCGCATCACTTACTTCAATTCTTTATCACTATGGAGTATTGCAAGCAATAGTAAGAGTTCTGTCTAAAGGTATGCAGAAATTACTAGGAACATCAGGAGCTGAAACATTATCCGTGATATCCAATATTTTTGTTGGGCAAACCGAAGCACCACTTGTAATTAAGCCTTTCATCGATAAGATGACGAAATCAGAATTATTAGCAGTAATGACTGGTGGAATGGCAACTATAGCCGGGGGTGTAATGGCAGCGTATGTTGCAATGCTAGGTTCTTCTTTTGCGGCAGCTAATGGATTAGAAATCGCCGTAGCGCAGCAATTGTTCGCTGAAAGATTATTAGGTGCTAGTTTAATGGCAGCACCTGCAGCTCTGGTAATTGCCAAAATTCTGCAACCCGAAACTGAAATTTCGGCAACCGCAGGTGATGTGGCCATGACTGTAGAACAAACCGATGCAAATGGTATAGATGCAGCTGCAAGTGGTGCCGGAACCGGTCTGCATCTGGCATTAAATGTTGGTGCTATGTTACTTGCTTTCGTTGCATTATTGGCAATGTTTAATGGATTATTTGGTTGGATCAGTGATTTAACCGGGCTTACCACTGTAATTGGTTCACAACTTACCATTGAAATGCTTTTAGGCTGGGTAATTGCACCCATCGCTTGGATAGTTGGCGTGCCTTGGGAGGATGCAACAAACATGGGTTCTTTGCTTGGTACAAAAATAGTGCTCAATGAATTTGTAGCCTATTTGAAATTAGCAGAAGAAGTTGCGGCCGCATCTATTGGCCCAAAAACTATTGCAATGGCAACATTCGCCCTTTGCGGATTTGCTAATTTCTCATCCATTGCGATTCAAATCGGTGGTATAGGAGGACTAGCACCATCAAGAAAATCAGATATTGCAAAATTTGGTTTAAAGGCTGTATTTGCCGGAACTATGGCAAATTTAATGACAGCCACTATAGCCGGAATGCTTTTTTAAAAAGACAACAATAACACACTTATTCATCAAACAATAATGACTCGATCACTACTATCTTGTTCAATTTTAGGGCTAACAATAGTTACCCTTGCTTGCTCTGGAAGTAAAAATTCAACTTCCCCAAAAACACCACCTCTTGGCACTGTAGGTATAGTCGGCGATCAATATGTATCGTATGGCGAGCTTAAAGATAATTTCATGTCTGGCAGCATTGAGCAAGAATATACTGAAGATGATTTGGTTGAATTTTTACCAATCTATCTCGATTACCGAGGAAAAATTCTAGACGCTAAAACAGCTGGTTATTATGCTGATGAGCGAATTAAAGACGAGTACGAGTTGTATTCCAAGCAAGCCGCCTACGCATTTTGGATGGAGCAGGAAATTAAACCAACTCGGTTCAATGAATTTAAAGAACGGTATGATTATCAATTAAAAAGCAAACATGTATTAATTGCACTGGCACCAAATGCCAGTCCTGAAGATACACTCGAAGCTTATAATCGAATTATTACCGCTCGTAATGAATATTTAGCAGGTACTTCTATGGAAGAATTGGATGCAAAATATTCGACGTCTCGAAATGGTCGTTCTATGGGTGGCGAACTACCTTGGTTTTCGGTAGGAACAACTGTTCCGGAGTTTGAAGATGCATTATACGCACTTGAAGTTGGCGAATTATCAATGCCTGTGCGAACTCAATTCGGTTATCATATTATTTTATTGGAGGAAAAACGCGATCGATATCCTGAGCGTGAAGTCTCGCATATCTTTATCCGTAGAAATTCAGATCAAAGCAAAATTGATGAAGCCTTTAAAAAATTGAACCTTGACACGAATTGGAACGATGCAGTTCGTGAATTTTCTGAGGATACTCCCTCTATTCAAAACAACGGCTATATAGGGTGGGTTAATTATGGATCAAGATATGATGCTGCATTTATTGATTCAGTAATGAATCTTAATAAAAACAACCCCTTCTCTAAACCTATTCAGTCAGTTTATGGACATCACATTTTCAGAATTGATTCTGTTCGATCTTTTAAGGATGAATCAGTACGAGATGAATATATCATGCAACTATTGGAAGATTCAGACTCATTCCAACAAAACAATGCTTATGTAGTTCGTTACTTGCTTGAAAAATATAATGCAACCGAATTCAATAGTAATGTTAGTGCATTTGCTGATTTCATTGGCCAATTGGACACTACTTCTTTTAATGATTTAGGAATCAGTGATTCATTGGCAACTTTAACTTCTACTGCCTTCGAGACACTCAATTTTACAGTAGCTGATTACTTAAACTACCTTAAAAGTAATTATGGATCTCAAACTAATGTTCAGTATTCACCAAATTGGTTTAACAACTTTACCCAAGCTGTGGTTGATGAAAATCTTACCACTCTTACTTTGAATGAATACCCAGAGTTTTCAACTCAAATTAAAAGCTATCAGGATGGCTTAGTTGTTTATCAGATTAACGAAGACTCCGTTTGGAGTAATGCTACAATTGATACAACCATACTTTTAGCAAATTACGAGAACAATCTAGAAGAATATCAATACGACGATAGGTATTACTACTATATGATCACTTCTAGTAGAGATACTTCCCTCGATCGGGCAATTGAGTTTGTGGAAGCAGGGAATTCGCCGGATAGTTTATTTGCTCGTGGTTTTCGAGTTGGCGTAACCTCCGACTCAACCGGTATTTTCCAAGGCGATCCATTTACATTGTTAGCAGAAATGGAGCCCGGTACAATTTCTGAACGATTTGAATACAGCGGTAGAAAAGGACATTTTCTTTTAGTTGAAGTTCTACCATCACGTAGAATGACGTTCGAGGAAGCTTTTAACCGCCTATCTTCTGACTACCAACCTACTCGGGAGCAAAAGTGGTTAGAGAGAATTCGTAAAGTCTACAAACTTCAATCGTTTCCGGCAATTGTTCGCGCTCAATATCAAGCTGAACAAAAAACTCCATAGATGAAAAACCTGCTTCCAATATTTATAGCTGTTAGCATTATTGGTACTTCTTGCACTAGAAAAGCAGAATTCAATGAACCAACTTTAGCGAAAGTTGGTTCAAATGTTTTAACTAAATCGGAAGCACGATCTAATATCCCTGAAATTATTTTTTTACAGGATAGCATTTCCTCATTGCAACGATATCGCGAAGATTGGATTAAGAAACAAATTTTACTTCAGGAAGCGTATCGCCTGCGCATTCATCGTCAGGCTGATGTATTAAACAGGCTTGAACAAATTCGCAGCGATTACATTGCAAAAGCTGCACAGGAATACATAATTGGTGAACTTGGGAGCGACATAATTGTTACCGATGAAGAAGCACGTTCATACTATCAAGAAAATAAAGATAGTTTCGTTCTTGAAGAACGTTACGTACGATTCCGCCATGTAAGAGCTCGCACAAATCAAGATGCAAGAGATGCTCGAGAAGATTTATTAAGAGGGATAACATGGAAGGTAGTAGCAGAAAATTTCACTATTAATCCAAGTCATGCTTTAAGAGAATCTGAACTATTTTGGCCAGAATCAGTGGCTGCCGGCGATTATGAAATACTAAACAGATATCTACAACTTATTGGACAATCAGAAATCTCAGTTATCGAGAAAATTGGGAATGAATTCCATTTTGTTCAGTTAATCGAAGAACGCGCTAAAGGAGATCATCCCGATTTAGAATGGTTGATTGATCAGATCAAAGACTGGTTAATCCTTGAAAAAAAGCGTATCACCTTCAATACCTATGTAAAGAATCTTTATCTTCAGGCTCAAGCTAATAATGAAATAGAGATCTACGACGTTCTGAACTAGCAATCAGCATTTATCAACTACTATCATCTTAATGAAATACACTTATTTCGCGCTTTTTATCGCATTCCTTTCCGTTTTTTCTACCAGCGCTAACGCTCAACAACCAGCCGACCAAATTGTAGCAATCGTTAATTCAAACATTATTCTTAAATCTGATGTGGACGCTGATGTGACTGCTTATTTAAGACAAGCACAAAATATGGGGCAACCTGTTTCTTTTTCAGAAGTGCTTTGGTATGATTTTCTTAACGGTGCGATTGAAAATATGCTACTTATAGAAAAAGCCAGAATTGATTCAATTGTTGTACCGGATGAACGAGTTAATCGTCAGATGGATCAAAGAGTTGATCAGTTAATTCGGCAAGCCGGCAGTGAGCTGGCTTTAGAACAAGCTTTTGGTAAATCAATTATCCAATTGAAAGAAGAATTTAGGGATGATTTTCGTGAGCAAATATTAACTGAGACGGTTCGTATGAACAAATTTTCTACGGTTGAAATTACCCGCCCGGAGGTTCAAGAATTTTTCGATTCAATTCCTACTGATTCTTTACCAACCATTCCGGAACAAGTGGCGCTTTCACAAATAGTAATTGTACCGCCCCCATTAAAGGATGCTAAAGAAGCTGTGTTCGAACTTGCACAAGCCCTCCGCGATTCTATTATCAACCATGGAAAACCATTAGAAGAATTGGCAAGACGTCACAGCCAAGATAATTCAGCCGCTCGAGGTGGATTGCTACCAATGATGGGCTTAAATGAGTTAGTTAGCGAATACTCCGCAGCAGCCTCTGCCCTTCAACCCGGTCAAATCTCTGAAGTAGTTGAGACCGAATTTGGATTCCATATTATCCAATTGATTCGCCGTGTAGGTGATCAAATTGAAACGCGACATATATTGCTGAAAGTAGATTCAAACCAGTTAGACGATGATTATGCACGTTTGCGACTAGAAGAAATCAAAGACTCTGTTTTAACAGTAGATGATATCGACTTTTCTCTAATGGCCAAATTCCGAACTGAAGATCCTGTTACAAAAGTGTCTGGTGGAAAAATACTAGATCCACAAACTGGTGAACGCCTAATTCCATTAAACCGACTTGACCCGGCATTATATAGAATAGTATTGTTGATGGATGAGGAAGGCGCTATATCAGATCCCCGGCCATTTAATCTAATTACAGGTGGTAAGGCTTATCGCATTGTTAGACTCGATCAGCAGATTCCTGAACATATTGCCAATATAAAACAAGATTATGAACGTCTTAAAAACATTGCGCTACAACGTAAGCAAATTCAAGAATATTCAAGTTGGATTGAAGAATTGAAATCTGAAGTTTATATCGAATTTCGAATTACTATGCCAAATACGGAGAATAATTAATGAGTGTTGACATCAAAGATCCTGTTCGGTTAGCGGATGAATTCAAAGTAGCTTTTGATCAAATAAAAACTGAAATCCATAAAGCAGTAATTGGCCAGGAAGATATTATTGATCTCTTGCTTATCAGTTTATTCTCGAAAGGTCATTGTGTATTAGTTGGTGTACCCGGATTAGCTAAAACCTTACTCATAAAAACGTTAGCGGATTCACTAAATCTTAGCTTCAATCGAATTCAATTTACCCCTGATTTGATGCCCGGTGACATTACCGGTACTGAAGTAATTGAAGAAAACGTGGACAAAGGCACTAAAGAATTCAAGTTCATAAAAGGGCCAATTTTTGCTAATATCGTTTTAGCTGATGAGATTAATAGAACACCGCCAAAAACACAGGCCGCCTTACTTGAAGGCATGCAGGAATATCATGTTACTGCATCGGGCACCTCTTATGAATTAGACACCCCATTTTTTGTACTTGCTACTCAAAATCCAATTGAGCAAGAAGGAACATATCCCTTACCTGAGGCTCAATTAGATCGTTTTATGTTCAATGTTTGGGTAGACTATCCAAGTTTTGAGGAAGAAAAACAGATTGTTAGACAAACAACTTCCGGTAAAGATACGTTAATAGCTTCAACACTTGATAAACAGAAAATAAAAGAGCTACAGGCTTTAGTACGTGAAGTGCCTGTACCAGATAGTGTTCTCGATTATACAGTAAAACTTGTGGGCATGACGCGTCCAAATTCTGATTTAGCACCAGACTATATAAAAAAATATATGAGTTGGGGAGCCGGACCGAGAGCTAGCCAATATTTAATTCTTGGCGGTAAAGCAAGAGCGTTATCTCAAGGGCGTTATAATGTAATTGAGGATGATATAAAGGAATTAGCTCTTCCGGTACTTCGCCATAGAATTGTAAACAATTATGCAGCAGAAGCTGAGGGTTTTACAACTATAAAACTGATTGAACGTCTCATTAACGACGTTAAATAATGAGTTTCTAAATTGGAATTTCAAGGCTTTCAAAGCGCTTATTCTACCCTCTTTGTCGTACTTTTTGCGATTGCTCTTATTGCTATAGCTTTTATTTCTTATCGCAGACAACAATCTCTTTCCCCAAAAATTCAGCTATTACTTTCTTCCATTAGATCAGTGACATTTATTCTACTAATGTTGTTGGTTTTAAATCCATTTTTCTTTTCATCATCAGAAGAAGAACAAAATCCTAAAATTCTCTTTCTATTCGATAACTCAGAAAGTGTAACAATCTCTAAAGAGGATTATGCAGGTATCGTGGATTATGAAGCTTTGCTAGACAATTTAGCCATTAATCAACCAACAGGAGTAGAAGCTGATTATTTCTCATTTGGCAGTACGGTTAGGCAAATCCAAAATGTTGATTCACTGTATTACAATGAACCTGCTACTAATTTAATTAATGCCATTACACAAGTACAGGAATTAGCAGCTGACTATTCCGCTGCCGTAATAATTTCAGATGGTATCATAACTTTTGGACGAAATCCGCTGATAACTGCATCGAATCTCGATATTCCTATCTATTCTATTGGCTTGGGAGATACTTCAAAAGTTCGCGATGTTACAATTAACAACATCATAACAAATGCTACCGGATATACTGAAACAAGACATGAAGTTGAGATTGAAATTGCACAGAATGGCTTTGAAGGCGCTTCGGCTGAAGTGAATGTATTAAATTCGGAGGGTGAAATAATTTCCAGTGAGGTCATGGTTTTTACATCATCTGAAGGTGTGATAAATAGTAAATCAGAATTCTTGCTAGAAAATGAAGGTCTCTTACCATTTAAAGTTGAGGTTATCCCTTTAACTAATGAATGGTCAATTGAAAATAATACACGCTCATTTTCTATTGATGTGCAGGATAGTAAAACCAGGGTTTTACATGTTAGTTCTGAGATTCATCCTGATGTTAAATTTATTCGATCAATATTATCAACGAATCCAAGTATTGAATTACAAACACTTACATGGATTGGTGGAAATCGTTTTGTGGAACAAATTACTCCCGAATTTGATGATTTGGACTTAATTATTCTACATGGTGATCCCAATCAAATTCCATCAATAGAAATAAATAATGCAATTTTAAGTGTGCCAAGTGTTTATCTAGATTTACCCGGTACAAGAAGAAATTTTTCGGTGGATAGTGATTTTGTTTTAATTCGAAATATGGGTGCACAAGTATTTGAAATGGGCATTTTTCAAACTGCTAATATTGAGAGTCATCCAATTCTCGAAATGGACGAAATCTCTTATGACGTACTTGCTCCAATTTTATCTTCACTTAGAACTGAAACTATCGCTGCTGATGCTGTAACATTGTTTAATAGTAGTTTTCAAGGAATTGCAACTGAAAATCCATTGCTCTCATTAATTGAACGTGGTGACTTACGAAGAGTGCATATTTCGGCTTGGGGTTGGTATCGTTTGTATCAAAGTCCAAGTAAAGAGGAAAGAAATTTCGTTTCTCAGCTATTTACTAACATTGTAAGTTGGTCATCTAATAATCCGGATAATCGACGTCTTAAAATTTCGCCAACTAAATCGAGCTTCAATAGTGCTGAACAAGTAATTATTAATGCAAGTTTAATAAACGAAAGTGGAAACCCTGAACCGGGGGCTACCATCGAAATACATATTTCTTCTCAAGATTCAGAAGAACGTGTTTTTAATTTGAATAATCTAGGTAGCGGTAATTATTCAATTACACTTGATGCTCTAAATACCGGTCTGTTTTCATTT
>Ga0316205_10002629_pt1 | contig 18280 bp, 16 predicted proteins | sample 3monthpyrite_MG_FD_204941 | JGI IMG/M metagenome (GOLD analysis project Ga0316205, IMG submission 204941) | Microbial mat bacterial communities from mineral coupon in-situ incubated in ocean water Damariscotta River, Maine, United States -... | ecosystem: Environmental > Aquatic > Marine >... | reverse complement strand
GTTTTTACCGCGCGGCCGGGCGCCAATATCGCCGACATTTGGCAGGAGCTGGGTTTTCCTTTTTGCGCGGCGGCGCAAAAGTGCCAGATTCAACGCTTCGACATATTTCTCGTCTTCCTTTCGCGCACGAATGGATTTGTAAAACAGTTTTGGGTCAAGCCGGCCGCCTATTGCCTTTTGCGCAACATCGCTCAGAATTCCCATGTTTTTCAATAATTGCGGCACAAGATGCACAGCAAAGGGCACACGGATAAGCTCGGTATCCCGATGCAGCGCCGCTATCCTGTCGGCGTGTCGCTTGTCACGCCGGTGAAACGGGTCAACAAAGATCATCACTTCGATCCCGGGCATCAGGCCATGCAGAGCATCGGCGCGTGGCCCTGTTTTATTATAGCTCAGTTGTTTGGAAAATTCAGATGGCCAAGGCAATACCTTGTTGTTCAGCGTCGAGCGGGGGTGCAGCGCCACAACCCGATGCGCGCCTGCCAATCTGGCAAAAAGCAGCGCTGCAAAGCCGCCCATCGAGTTTCCATACATCACAATCCGCCGATATCCACCCAAAAAGCCGGTTTTCTTCATCGATTTGAAAAAGTCCCATAGCTCGGGCGACTGATACCAGTTCATTACTTTTGGCAAAATAAACAGCCCGTCCCAGCCGGCCTGCGCAACCAGATTTTGCGCCCAGGCGTGTTGGTTTTTGTCCGGCAGTTCCACAACCCAGCCACCGGGTTCAAAACTGATCACCAGCGTATCGCTTCCTTGCAGGCAGGTGCGTGCATAGTTTTCGCCCAATTCAATTTGGCTGATGTCCATTAATTTTCCTTGCCTACCGATATCGAAATGACTTTATCGCGGCGCTGGTAAAACGGCAATCACCGCGATAGCATCATTTCGGAAAGAGCCGCTCCAAAAAGCGCGCCAGTTTTAACTGCGGAGGCCCCATGCCACACGACCACGCCGAACCCCATTCCTTGCTTCCGTCAGACCCGGAGCTTCGCAGCCGGGCGCTTGAAACGATACTGGTGCAAAAGGGGCTGGTGGATCCGGATGCGTTGAATGCGCTGATTGATACTTATCAAAACGAGATCGGGCCACAAAACGGAGCGCGGGTCGTGGCGCGGGCGTGGGTTGACCCTGAATATAAAAAGCGCCTGCTGCAAGACGCGACCGCCGCCATCGCCGAGCTTGGCTTTATGGGCCGGCAAGGCGAGCATATGGTGGCGGTTGAAAACACGCCGGACCAACATAATATGGTCGTGTGCACGCTGTGCTCCTGCTACCCGTGGCCGGTGCTTGGCATCCCGCCCGCATGGTATAAGTCGGACGCCTACCGCAGCCGCGCTGTGCGCGAGCCACGCGCGGTATTGGCTGAATTCGGGGTAGAACTCTTGGCAAGCCAAAAGGTTCATGTCTGGGATTCGACTGCGGAAGTCCGTTACCTTGTGCTGCCTATGCGCCCAGAGGGAAGCCAAGGCATGGGCGAAGCCGCACTCGCGGCGCTGGTCTCGCGCAATGCCATGATCGGGACCGCGCTTGCCGAGGCCGCGACATGAGCCGCATTCACGATATGGGCGGGCGCTATGGCGACGGCGAAATTCCGGAAAAAGATGACGCGGTTGTTTTTCACCATAATTGGCACGCCCGCGCGCTGGCTTGCACGCTTGCCGCTGGCGCACACGGTGCCTGGAATATCGATAGCTCGCGCCACGCCCGCGAGCGCCTTACCCCGCGTGATTATGCCAGCTTCACCTATTACGAAAAGTGGATGGCGGCACTGGCGAATTTGCTGGTTGAGCGCGGGCTGGTGAGCGCGGACGAACTTGCTGGCGCCGCAAAGGCGGCACCGCTCTCGGCCAATGCTTTGCGCGCGGCTGATGTTCCTGCCGCTATGCGAACAGTTACGCCATACCGGCGCGCCGAAGGCCCCGCCCCCCGCTTTGTGATCCGTGATAAAGTCCGCACCTGCGCCTATAATCCAAACCCGGTAAAAGGCGGCCACACCCGTCTGCCTGCCTATGCGATGGGGCGGATCGGCACTGTGGTGCTCTGCCATGGAAACCATGTGCTGCCCGACAGCAACGCCCACGGCAACGGCCCCGCACCCGAGCCGCTCTATACCATCGCATTTACCGCGCAGGCGCTTTGGCATCAGGATGCCGAAAACGCAGCGGATGTTGTTACGCTCGACCTTTGGCAATCCTATCTGGAGCCCGCATGACCGGCAACAAAACACCCCCCGCCCCGTTTGAAGCCCCCTGGCATGGCCAAGCTTTTGCGCTGACAGTCGCAATGAATGAAGCCGGTCATTTTAGCTGGCCTGAATGGGTAACGCTTTTTAGCGCAACCCTAAAAAAGGCCCGCCTCAACGGCCCGCTCAATGGCAGCAATGATTATTACATCGCGTGGATTTCGGCGCTGGAAGCGATGTTGCTGGCCAAAGGTATCGCCGACACAGATTTGCTTTCCGAGATGAAAGCCAACTGGCACAGCGCCTTCCTTGCCACCCCGCACGGGAAACCTGTGCATCCGGCCCTTCCCAAGCGGCTATAGCGGCCGTTGGTCAAGCAGACCGCCGAGCGAAGCGAGGCCATCGCCAGCGGCAGGCTGCGCTGGGATCGCCCCTCCTCGGCGCCCCCAAAAACGGGGACACCTCGTCGGCGCGGCGTGCGGGCCCGCACGCGCAGCGCTTACCGTTCTGTCAGCTTTAGTTCGATGCGGCGGTTGGCGGCCAAAGCCTCGGGGCTTGAGCCCGATGCGATAGGCTGGAATTCGCCAAACCCGGTTGCGGCAAGGCGTTCCGGTGGAAAATCCTCCACATCAACCAAGTAGCGCACGACCGAAAGCGCACGGGCCTGCGAGAGCTCCCAGTTGTCAGCGAATGTGCTATGGGTGCCGACGCCGGTGTTGTCGGTATGGCCGTCTACCCGCAATATCCAGTTGATTTCCGGCGGGATCTGGTCTGACACTTCGCGCAACACCCGAGCCACCGTGGCCAACTGGTTTTGCCCTTCGTGACCCAGCTCAGCCGAGCCTGGCGCAAACAGAACCTCGGAAGAAAACACAAAACGATCGCCGACAATCTGCAATTCTTCGCGCGCGCCAAGCACTTCGCGCATCCGCCCGAAAAACTCGGAGCGGAACCCGCGCAGATCGGTTGCTTCTTCTTGAAGACGCGCGGCTTCGGCGGCCAGAAGGTCGGCTTCGCGCGCTTCGGCGTCGGCACGGGCGCGCTCGGCATTGGCCTTTGCCCGCGCCTCGGCTGCCACACGTGCGAGCGCAGTATTAAGCTCGGAACCAAGCGCGTCTATCCGGATTTGCGATTCAGAATCTGCGCTGGCCGAAGCATCCAGCAGCCCTTGCAGCTGGTTAAGCTCCTGCCGCAAGGCCGCTGTTTGTTGATTGAGCAGCGCGATCTGGCGTTGCGCATTGAGAGATTGTGATTTTTCCTCGGCCAATAGCCGTTCTGCCTCCGCGATGGCGGCCTGCTGGCTGGAGATTATTTCTGAATTGGTGCTGTCTTGCCCCGCCAGTTCCCGCTGCGCCGCCCGCAGGGCAGCAAGCTGCGTGAGCGTGTCTTCCGCACGTTGGCGCTCGGCCTCCAAAGAAAGCGTCATTGCTGTGAGCTCCGCATCGGCACTGGCAAGCCGCGCCCGAAGTGCCTCGGCGGCGGCGGCTTCTGCAAGCTGGCCTTTTTCGGCTTCGCTCAAAGCGGCGGCGCGGTCTGCCAAGGCCAGTTCCGCCACAGCGATCTGGTTTTCGCGATCCGCCAAAATCGCCTCCAGTCTGGCTGTCTCGGCAGCGGTTTGTGCGGCAGTATTTGCCGAAGCCTCAGCAGCGGCGCTGGCATCGGAAAGCTGCTGAAGCACCGCAATACGGGCCATTTGTTCGGCATTCAGTTCTTCATCCAGCACGCGGCGGGCCTCGGTGAGCGCGGCGATTTGGCCGCGCAGCCGTGTTGCTTCGGCAAGGGCCGCTTCCCGGTTATCTCCCAGCGCAATGCTTGCAGTGTCGAGCTCACCACGGACATCAGCGAGCGCCCGTCGGGCGGCATCGCGCTCTTGCGTGAGCGTGGCGATTTCAGCGGCGCGCTCGGATGCCGCCCCCTGCGCGGCCCGCTTGGCAGCTTCAGCCAGAAAGAGCGCTTGCGTTGCGTTTGATATCTGGCTCTGCATCTGTGTAACCTGCGCAGCTGTATCGCCGCGCGCTTCTTCCAGGTCGGCGATCATCGCGCGCAGCGCTTCGGTGCGGGCGGCGGCGAGCCGTGCCTGCTCGGCCTGCGCGTCCATTTCACTGCGTGCACTGGCCAGCGCCAATTCTGCGGCCTGTTTGGCATCCATTTCCGAAAGCGCTGTCGCCTGCGCTTCGGAAATTGTGCTTCCCAATTCTCGGTTTTGGTTAATCAATGTTGCTATTTGTGCTTCGAAACCGGTGATCTGACGCGCTGATTCCGTAGCCGCCAGCTCCAGGGCGTTCCGCTGGTTTGTCAGAGTGGCGATCAATGCCGATTGCGCATTTGTTTGGCTCTCAGCTTCGTTTAGCGCAGAGTTTAACGCCCCCAATTGCTGATCGAGACCGCGCGCGCGCGATTGCTCCAGCCCCAGCGCATCTGCCAGTCCGGCAACCTGCTCTGACAGCGTGGTCAGCTCGTCATCTTGTGAGGAAATTGTTTCGGAAAGCACAAACTGAACGATCATAAAGATACTAATGACAAAAAACAGCACGAGAAGCAGCGCGGTCATCGCATCCACAAATCCGGGCCAAATATTGGCTGATTCCCGTCCGCTGCCGCGTCTTCCCAGCGCCATTTAACCGCCCCGCGCGTTGGCCAAAGCCAAAATGCTTTGCGCCAGAGTCGCCAGATCAGCACGTAAATCGTTTATGCTTTCCTGCCGCCCGGCCGACATTTCTTCCAATACGCGCAACAGTTGCACGTCAATATTGCGCAGGCGCGAGCGGGCCTCGCTATCCAAAAGCCCGGCGCTCTCTTCGCGGTCACGCAAAATGCGGGTCATCTCAACCTGCGCACTGGCGATGCGCTCAAAAACCTCTTCATCCCGCGGCGCACCGCTTGGGGTGTTTTTTTCAGAAATTACATTCACCAGCTGCACAAGCGCGGCTTCGGTATTCTGGCGGGATTCCTCCCCCCTCTGGCTCACGTCTTTTAGCATTTCGATCTGCATCGCTGTTTGCTCCATAAAGCCGTAAAGCGCCGTTAGATCATTGCCTTGCGCGGGGCCATCGCCCTCACCTACAAGGCTGAGCGTGGTGATTGAAGACAGCCATTCTTCAAGCTCCATATAAAACCGGTTTTGCCCGTGCGAGGCAAAAAGCTCAAGCAAGCCAACCGCAAGAGAGCCCGCGAGCCCAAGCAAGGATGACGCAAAAGCGGTGCCCATGCCGCCAAGCTGGTCTTCGAGCCCCGACATCAGGTTTGCGAAGGTTTCGGCTGCGGTTTGCCCCTCTTGCGGGGCCAGGCTTTTTATTGTGTCAACCACCGCGGGCACGGTGGTCGCCAAACCGTAAAAGGTGCCGAGCAGGCCGAGGAAAATCAGCAGGCTGGCTATATAACGGGTGATCTCCCGCAATTCGTCCAGCCGCGTTCCGACAGAATCAAGAATTGATTTGCTGGAGGCCGAGGTGAGGGATTTGCGGGCGCGACTATCGCGCAGCAGGGCCTCAAGCGTGGCCAAAATGCGCGGGGCACGCACAAATTCGTGGCCGGGGCGATCAAGCACAAAGCCCTTGATCCAGCGAACCGCAACCAACAAAGAGATGATCTGCCAAAAACACGCCAGCACGCCGATGACAAACACCGCAATGATGACGCCATTGAGGTAAGGCGATACGATGAATATTTGCGACATTGACGGGTAGGCAGAAATTGCCCCGACAACAACAAGCAAAAGAAGAACAAGCATAATGGACGCTTGCCGTGTCGGTCGGGAAAACTCGGGTTCACGTTTAAAATCAAGATCTAACTTCATCCGGCTAATGCGCTCCGAAAAAGGAAATTTTCAAACAGAGATACTACACTCAATAATGGATTTGACCAGCGTTTTACGTCGATAATGCGGGGAAAACCCTTCAATTTTGTCAATAGTAGGCTTATGTATGGCTTGGTAGTGATTATAAATAACAACTTTTGGGAGCGAACATGAACGACATTGCAAACCTGCTGGGCAACACCGGCGCCCCCGCGATCGCGCTTTTGGTTTTCGCGATCATTCTGATTTGGATGACCGTCAAAACCGTGCCCCAAGGCGAGGAGTGGACCGTGGAGCGCTTTGGCCGCTACACGCGCACCCTCGCACCGGGATTGCGGTTTTTGGTGCCAATCGTTGATAAGGTGGGGGCCAAGGTCAATATGATGGAAACCGTGCTTGATGTGCATTCACAAGAGGTTATCACAAAAGACAACGCCTTGGTTGTGGCCGATGCGATTGCGTTTTACCAAGTGGTAGATGCCGCGCAGGCGTCTTATGAAGTGCGCGACCTTGAGCGGGCGCTGCGCAATCTGTCGATGACCAATATCCGCTCGGTCATCGGCTCGATGGACCTTGATGAAAGCCTTTCCAACCGCGATGCGATCAACCACCGCCTGCTTGGGGTGATCGATGAAGCCTCGCATACATGGGGGGTAAAAGTGACCCGTGTCGAGATTAAAGACCTCGCCCCGCCACCGGATATCAACGAAGCCATGGCGCGGCAGATGAAAGCCGAGCGGACAAAGCGGGCTGATATTTTGCAGGCAGAGGGCCAGAAGCAATCTGCTATCCTGAAAGCGGAAGGCGAGCGCGAAGCGCAAATCCGCGAGGCCGAAGGGCGGCGCGAGGCAGCGTTTTTGGATGCGGAAGCCCGCGAACGTGCTGCCGAGGCGGAGGCCAAAGCGACCGAGATGGTCTCGAAAGCGATTGGTGAGGGGGATATTCAGGCGATCAACTACTTTGTCGCCACCAAATATACCGAAGCCCTGCGCGACGTTGCCGCATCCCCCAACAGCAAAACCGTGCTGATACCGCTGGAGGCCACCGGGCTGCTTGGTTCTATTGCCGGGATTTCCGATATCGCAAAAGCCGTAACCAGCGGGAGCAAATAGATGGCAGATCTGTTTATCTGGGTGGGTGGGGCCAGCCCGTGGCTTTGGCTGGCGCTCGGTATCGCACTGATGGCCCTCGAAATCCTTGCGCCTTCATTTGTGCTGGTCTGGCCGGGGCTGGCAGCGCTGGTGATGGCGCTGCTCACCTGGCTGATGCCCGGCTTTTCGGGGCAGTCGCTGGTGGCAATATTTGCCGGCCTGTCGATTATTTTCCTGTTTGGCGGACGGGCCTTGATGTCCCGCGTTGATCAGGCGGAGCCGCAATCGGCGCTAAACGCGCGGGGGCAAAACCTTGTGGGGCGAAATGCCAAAGTCCTTAGCGTAAATGGCCCGTTGGGCAAGGTAGAGATAGACGGGGTTCAATGGCCTGTCACCTGGAATGAAGGCACGCCTGCAGCCGAGGAAGGGCAGTGGGTGAGAATTACCGCCGCGTCGGGAATGAACCTGACCGCAGAAGTTAACAAAACATGAATTGTAATTTTGGTGTAACTGTGCTAGGTTATCTGTTGTAGTGTAACCATTTTTCGGTGTGTCATGTTTAAATATGTGGGTTTTTATGTGTTTTGCGCTTTGGCGCTTATGAGCACGGCTGTCCGTTCTGCAGCGGAATGTGATTCCTATACTGTGGTGCAGGGCGATACTTTGCGCCTTATTTCCGAGCGCTATTATGGCGAGCGCGCGCTTTCGCCGCTCATCTACAACGAAAATATTGATGTTATCGGCAGCAATGCAAACCTGATCGAAATCGGTATGGAGCTTGCAATTCCCTGCCGCGAAGGCATGACCTTGCCGAGCGCTACCGCATTTCTCGCGCTCGAGACCCCCCTGCCAAATGATGGCGCGGATCCGGGCACCCCGCCCTTTTTGGCCAATGGCAGCGCAACGCCATTTATGGGCACAAATGGCAGAGGCATAATTCCGGGCATCATGGTCGCCTCATTGCTCAAAGGTGGATACGATGAGGGGCTAGACACCGGAACACCGGAAAGTGACGCGGAAATATTGCAGATATCCAGCCGTTCCGAAAATGCGCTGCTTTCGTTTCCGTGGATTATGCCCAATTGCGAAACGCCCTCAAAGCTCACGGTACAATCCAGAATTCTGTGCGATAATTATACCTTTTCCGACCCGCTTTTCGAAATCACCCTTGGGCTTTTTACCCGGCCCGGTGATCCGCTGACCAATGCGGCATTTGCGGCGGATTTCACTGATAAATCAATTTGCATTCCGCCCTTCCATTCGGAAGATATTTTGCTGGAGAGCGGGATTTCTCTGACGCAGCGCAATATTACACGTGCACCCAGCTTTGTCAGCTGCCTGAACGGGCTGGAGGACGGGCGCTTCGATGTGATTGTCGCCGATTACCAGAGCCAGCAAACCTATTCGCCAACGTTAAATGGCCAGGTTATCGACATCCCGGCTTTCGCGCGGCAAACAACGCTGCACGCCATCGCCTATAATGATAACCAAAAAGCGCTGGCTGTGCTAAAAATGGCCAATGCGGGCCTACAGCAGCTTATGTCTTCGGGCGAATGGTTTGGCATTGTTAACAAAAACTTTTAGCGGCAGTCTTTTCGCGGGTGGCTAGTCTTGCCCCGCATCGGCCCTGACCAGCTCACAAAGCTGCGCCATGTCTTCGTCAATGATGCCCAGTTGGGTCAAATGCTCGGAGGTGTTGAGCAGGTAATCCCTGTTTGGGCCGGCAGAACCCGCCGCTGCGGCAATAACAGCGGCTTGTGCAGGCAGGTCCAATCCGGTGGCATATTGGCTGTGGGAGGGGTCCACGATATAGCAGAGCGCCTCGACATTGCGCCCGTCCGAGAGATCCAGAGCGTGAACTTGCTCCAGATAGGCATAGGAAACCAGCTCTCGTTTGCGCAGGTATTTATGCACCAAAGCGGCGTTTTCGGGGCTGACATAATAGGCAACCCCTTCGCAATGTGACTCCGACGCGTCATCCAGCCCCAATACCAGACCGGGAATCTCCTCGGTGCCACGGTAGTGTATGGACCACATGCAAAACGCACGGTGAAACCCGCCAAGGCGGGCGAGCTGCATTTCGGCATAATCAAACCCCGGATTCCAGATCAGAGATCCATATCCAAACACCCACAACCCGTTATTGTAATCCATATTGTCTCCTATTAATCTACGGTATACCCCCACGGGACCAAAAGCGGGAGCCCTAAATGAAGTGGATTTTTAAGCTGGTTATCGTGGCGGCGCTTTTGTGGAGCGGCTATTGGTATATCGGGGCCGAAGCGCAGAAAAAGCTCTACACCGAGCTGGTGCAGGATGGCCGCGCGCGGGGCTGGACACTCGATAGCCAAAATCTCGAAGTTGTTGGTTTTCCCAACCGGTTTGACACAAGCATGACCGACCTTGCGTTCTTTGATCCAAGCGGGCTCTGGGGCTGGCAGGGTGCCGAATTCCAGATCAAGGCGCTTTCTTATCAGCCCAATCATATCATTATGGCGTGGCCCGGTGTGCAGCGGCTGCAAACCCCGGCTGGCGCGCTCTCGCTCAATGCCGCGTTGCTTCGCGCCTCGCTGGTGCTCAACCCTGCCAGCACCCTGCCATTGGATAGATTGCAGATCGAGGGCCGCGATATTGACCTTAAGGGCGCGCAAGGCTGGGCTGCGTCTGTCGCCACGCTTGGCGCTGCCCTGTTTAAACACGAGATCGCAATAAGACAGTATCGGTTTGGGGTTGAAATGACGAATATCACCGCGCCTGTCGCACGCCTTTCAGCGCTGAATCGTGGTGCGAATTTGCCGGAGCAGATTGAACGGCTAAACATCTCGGCTCAGCTTGAATTTGATCGGGAAATCGACCGGGCAAGCTTTGCATCGGGCGTGATACCGCGGCCAATCAGTGCGATTATAGCGCCGAGCGTTATGGTCTGGGGGGAGTCAAAGCTGACAGTCGAGGGGGATTTGGCGGCCACGCCAAACGGCTATATCGAGGGGCAGTTGAACTTTGAGGTCAGCGGCTGGCAACCACTTTTCGATGTGTTCAATCAAGTTACAAATCTTCGCCCTTCCGAGGCCGAAGCTGTGCAGCGGGCGCTTGAAGGCGCGTCCGCCGACGGGCGCCTCGTGTTCACTGTCAATTTTGACAATGGAAGCACCCGCATCGGGCCATTTACCATTGGCCCGGCACCGGCCTATCCGTTTTAGCATTTGCCACGCGGCTTTTTTGCCACAAAGCCAAAATTCTAAAGTAAAAACGGAAATCCGCCTTCGTGTTTTAGCAGGGCGATTTTGCTTTCCACCCCGCCAAAGCCGGAAAATCCGCCAAGCCCGTTTTTGGAAAGCACCCGATGGCAGGGGATAATCACCGGTATCGGATTTGCCCCGCAAGCTTGCCCCACCGGCTGCGCCGGGCAGCCTAGCGCCTTGGCAATTTCGCCATAGGTCAGGGTCGCTCCGAAGGGAATTGCCGACATGGCGCGAAACACACTTTGCTTAAATTCAGAGCCCTTGGGCGCAAGCGGGAGATCAAAAGCAGTGAGCTTGCCGGCATCATATGCCATGAGCTGTGCCACCGCTTCATCGAGCAAAGCCGAGCCTGCACCTTGGGGCACCGCATTCCAGTGCAGGGCAATGATATGTTCGCCCTCATTCTCGACCCCGAGCCGCCCGAAACGGGTGTGGGCAACCGCGATCACCGGCCTTCAATCCGCCAGGCCAGCAGGCTGAAAAACGCAGCGGCCAGCAAGTATATCCAGCCGCTTGCCAGCGGCGTCAGCCGCACGTTTTGCACCACATAGGCGCCGCGTGCCACAACGCCGGCCCAGCCGCGCCCGGAAGCCACGCGCCCGGCACGCACCTGCCGCAAGCCCGGCACACCGCGCTCAAGCGCAAATGCGCCGCCGCCCGAATTTAGGACCAACGGGGCAAGGCGCGCAGTGGTCGCGATCGGCTCGGCAAATTCAACCGGCGTGGCCGGGCCGGTTGCGACCACGGTGTTTGCATCGCCCTCGCTCAGGCGATAAACCCCGCTTTCCAGCGCCGAAAAGCCAAGCCGCCAGCGCCCTTCAGAAACCGCATTAAAGCGCATCTCCTCAACCTTGCCCGATGGCGTTTCTACCGTTAAATCTCCGATTTCGCCATCCAGCATTTGGCGTTCGACCACCACATCCATACCGCGCGCCGAGGCCCGCAGCACGTTTTCTTCCAGTTCTGGTTCCTTCATCAGCCAATGCGCCAGCCGCCGCAGCAGCTCGCGCTGCGGCCCGCCGCCCTCAAAGCCGCGGTTCCAGAGCCACGCCTGATCAGAGGCCAGCAGCGCCAGCCGCCCCTGCCCCACCCGCGATAGCTGGAGCAACGGCCGCCCGCCAAGCCCCTCCATCACGGTATTCCCCGCGACAGGCGCAACTTCAACCATTCTCATCCAGCGGCCCCAGCTTGGGTCCGCGCCATCCAGCCCCTGCCCTTCCAGCCCTTCGGTCACCGGGTGCCGCTGGCCAATTTCCGAAACCGTAGGCAGATACCCTTCCTCAAGCACACGCCCGGTAGGCGAGGCTGGCAAAATATCGCGCAGAGGGGAGCGATAAAGGCTTTCAGCGCTGGCAAAAGACGGGCCAGACGCGATCAGCACCGCCCCGCCCTCCCGCACATAGGCGGCAACATTTTCGATATAAACCTGCGGCAAAACCCCCTGCCGCCGAAACCGGTCAAAAATAATCAGATCAAAATCGGAAATTTTTTCGGTAAACAATTCCTGCGTTGGAAACGCGATCAGCGACATCTCCTCGTAAGGCACCGAATCCTGCTTTTCGGGTGACCGCAGGATGGTGAAATGCACCAGATCAACCGCCGCGTCAGCTTTGAGCAAATTGCGCCACGTGCGCTCGCCCGCATAAGGTGCACCCGAAATCAACAGCACCCGCAGCCGGTCGCGCACCCCGTTTACGCTCAAAATTGCGCGGTTATTCAGGCTGGTCAGTTCGCCTTCTAGCTTCGGGGTGCGGATCTCCAGCAGGTTCACCCCGGCGTGGTTGATCTTCAGGTTAAGCGGCACATCGCGGTTCAATGGCAGATCAATCACCTGCTCGTCACCGCCATCAACCGAGGCGATTACCCGCGCAACACCGCTGGAATTTGGCGCGGCACCAGTATCTTCAATGCGCAACACCAGCGATACATCTTCGCCGACAATCCCGAAAGCCGGCGCTGTAGTAACCTTGATCGAACGATCCCAATCGCTTGCTTCACCTGTTACCAACTGGTGCACCGGTGCATCCGACACAAACGGGCTGGCCGCATCCGCCACCACCCCGTCTGTGATCAAAAACACCCCGGCAAGCCGGCTGGCCGAGACCGTGCCTGCGGCCTCGCGCAGCGCTTCAACCAGCAATGTGCCATCACGGCCGGCATCCGCCACGCGGCGCACTATCACTTCGGGCGGGCTGGCAAGCGCGGCAAGGCCGCTTTGCAGCTCGTTTAGCGCGGCTGTGGTTTGTGCCGGGCGCACAGTGAGGCTCTGGGAGCTTGACTCGTCGACAACGATCACAACCGCGTCAACCTCCGGTATCCGGTTTTCTTCGCGCCAGAGCGGATTGGCCAGAGCCGCCGCGAGCGCCAGCAGCGCCAGCCCACGCAGCCACCAGCCGCGCAGCCCGCGCCACGCTGCAAAGGCCAGCAAAGCCAGCGCCAAGGCCGAGAGCGCAATCAGTATCCAGGCCGGAAGAAGGGGATCAAAAGCGATCTCGTTTACGTTCATTGGCCCAGCCTTTCCAGCAAGGCAGGCACGTGCACCTGATCCGACTTATAGTTTCCTGTCATCACATACATGATGAGATTGACACCAAACCGATTGGCCAACTCGCGCTGGCGCTCACCGCGCAGCCCCTGCCCGACCGGATATAACGGGCGGCCTTGCGGATTAAGCGCCCACGCCGAGGCAAAATCATTGGCACCGATCACAACCGGGGTAACGCCGTCGTTTAGGTTTCGAAACGGATTACCCTCATTTGTGGTCAGGTTACTGGGCGCCTCGACCCACAGCGTGCCTTGCTCCCAGCGCCCGGGAAACACCTCCAGCAAGTAAAAACTACGGGTGAGCACGTGGTCCGGCTCAATTGGGGCCAATGGCGGAATTTCGAGCTGGGCTGTGAGCCGCTGCAAAGCATCACCGTTAATCGCGCCCGCGCCAAGCTGGGAATCGCGGGTGTCAAACAAGATCAGGCCCCCATTGCGCAAATAGGTATTTATCTTCGAAACCGCGGCCAGCGACAGCGCCGGTTGCTGGTCAGATACGGGCCAATAAAGAAACGGAACGAGAGAAATATCATCGGCTTCGATGTCGATCGAAATCGGGTCCACCGGCTCGATCGAGGTGCGCAATGTCAGCGTGCGGGATAGCCCGAAAAGCCCGGCGCGCGAAATTTCGTCGGCGCGGGTATCGCCGGTGAGCACATAGGCAAGCACGGTATTATTGGCGGCCAGCAAGGCGCGCTCGTCTTGCGCATTCGCTTCGGGCGCCTGGCTTAGCAGCACCGCTATAAGCGCCACTTGCCCAACGCCGCTCAGGCGGCCCGCAACAAAGAGCGACGCGACGATATCTATCGAGAGCAAAATCAGCGCAGCCAACAGGAACGGCGCTTTGAGCGGGGTTTCGGGCTGGGTCTCGAAACCCTCGCGGGTAACGCTCAAAGGCAGGCCGGAAAGCGCCTGTGGCAGAGTTTCTGCGGTGAAAAGATTAATCGCAACCTCGCGCTCGTTGCTTCGGTAATAGCCCGGCGGGGTGCTGGCATTGCGCGGGCCGGCTGCCAGTGTTTCGCCGCTTATCGCCATCGCGGGCGTGGCGTCCACAAGGTTCCCAAAGCCGTCAAGCGCACGGGAGAGCAGCCAGTTTTGGCCGACAAGCTCATCAGCCGCCGCCGCACCGCCGCGCGCCGAAATGGAAAGCCGGGAGAGCATATCTACAAACAGGCCGGAAAGCGGCAGGTTGGACCACTCGGCATTGGCGGTAACGTGGAACAGCACAATCCGGCCCAGCCCCTGACGGCGCGCTGTGACCAGCGGCGTGCCATCTTCCAGCGCCGCCATCACCTTGCCCGCGAGATCTGGCCCGGGCTGGGCCAATACTTGTGCAGAAATCTCGACTTCTTCGGGCAGGCCAAGGCCCGCAAACGGGCTATCGGCCGCAAAAGGGCGCAAGCGTTTGGGGGTGGTCCATGTCATGGCGCCACCAAGCTGGCGGCCACCGGCACGCAGGCGCACCGGCAAAAGCGGGTCGCTTGTTGCGAGATCACGCGAAGCACTGGCAAGGCGCGGGCCGGCAAAGCGCAGCAGCATGCCGCCAGCGTCTATCCATTCTAGAACCCGGGTGTTTTCCTCGTCTGAAAGTGCTGCCACATCGGCCAGAATGAGCACATCGGGCACTGCCAGAAGGATGTCATCCAGCGTGCCGCGAATGACTTGTGACGAGGGCTCCAGCGCCTTTTTCAAATAGAAAAGCGGATCGACAAGTTGGGGGCCTTCCTGGCTTTCGCGCGGGGTATAGAGTGCCACTTTGCGGCGGATCAGGCCACTATCGGCCAACACCACGCCACCGGCTGAAACGCCCTCGGCCAATGCGATCCTTTTAATGCGGTTGCGAAGCTCAAAAGGCATATCAAACGGGGCGAGTGTGTCGGTTTCTCCGTCGGCAAAAAGGGCTTCGCTGCGCCATAGCACCTGCTCCACCCCGTCAGGCGACGGGCCGATGGCCACAATCGGAGCGCGGCGCACCCCCGTGCTTTCAACCCGATGCACCGGCGCAACCAAAAGCTCGGCCTCGATCCGGGCGGGCAGCACCGAAAGCGCCTGACGCGGGCTGGTGACAACGGTCACGCTACCTTGGGCCAGCAGGGCATCGGCCAGCGGTTCGGCATCCCCCAAGCCATCCGAAAGCCAGATGGTATCAAAAGGCTGTTGCGGGTTTTCGCCCAGCCACGCGGCAAAATCGGCGCGGGCAGGCGCAAAAGGAGCCGGGGCGAGAGACTTGACAATGGGTGCCAGATCTTGCGCGGCGGTGAAGCCGAGATCATCTTCGGCCGGAAGTGGATTGGTGAGCAGCCGCAGGGCGACAGGGCGGGTGGCGCTGGCCAGAATATCTTCGACTTTGGCAAGACGGGTGCGCCAATCGGGCGCGCTGGCCCAGCCGCCATCAAGCAGCACCAGCAAACGGCCCTGCCCTGCGATTTGGGCACGCGGATTCAGCACCGGCTCGGCAAAGGCAATGATGGCCGCAGCGAGGGCAGCAAGGCGCAAAAGCAGAAGCCACCACGGGGTATGATCGGGAATGCTCTCGGGGTCTTTCAGGCCCAATAACAAGCGCACGCCGGGAAAACGGCGGCGCGAGGGCGCGGGTGGCACAGCCCGGAGCAGCCACCATAAAAGCGGCAGGGCCAACAGGCCAAGCAGCAGAAACGGGCTGAGAAAGCCAATCATTTACCAACCCCCAACACATTGAAAAGCCACAGTAATGCAGACTGTGCTGCATCAGCTGTGCTGTGGCGCATATAGTGCCATCCGGCGCGATGTGCCCAGTCTTTCAACGTGGCGGAACGGGCGTCCAGGCGCGCTCTATATTGCTCGCGCAGCGCTTTGGCGCGGCGGGTTTCAAAATCCAGCGTGCCGGCCATGCTTTCAAAGATAATCCGGCCATCAAACGGAAACGCCTCTTCTGAGGGATCAAGAACATGGACAAGGGCGCCGTCATTTCCGGCCTCGGCATGTTTGTGCAGCGCAGGGAAAATATCATCCTCGGCCGCCATAAAATCCGAGAAAAATACGCGGTGGCCACCCCGTGCCCCATGCGGCGCCGGAAGTATGCCATAATCCCGGGTTTCGCCCAGCGTGCTGAGCGCCAGCGCCATTTGGTGAAGCTTTGTTTGCCCGAATCCCGGCCGCGCGGCAAGGGTTTCGAGCAGGCTTACCCGCTCACCCGCGCGGCTCAGAAGGCTGGCGCATGCCAAAGCCAGAACCTTGGCGCGGGTGCTTTTGGGCTCGTGGCCTTTGCTGTGGTATTCCATCGCGCGGGAAGGGTCGACCCAGAACCCGACGGTCTGGCTGGCCTCCCACTCCCGCTCGCGGATAAAAAGCGCGTCGCCCTGTGCCGAGCGTCGCCAATCGATGCTGGCGAGGTTATCACCCGGCATGGCGTGGCGGTATTGCCAAAAGCTCTCGCCGCTGCCCGCGCGCCTGCGGCCATGCGCCCCCATCGCGACATTGGCGGCCAAGCGCTCGGCATCAGCCAGAAGCGGCGGCAAAACGCCGGAAAGGGCTTGCGCCCGCGCCCGAAGAGATTGCGGGGTTTGGCTCACGCGGCGGCGCTCCGGTGGGCGGCGCGCGACACCAGATCATCAATCACATCGCGCAATGAAATTCCCTCAGCCCGGGCGGCAAAGCCCAGCGCCATACGATGCACCAACACCGGCCGCGCCAAGGCTGAAACATCATCAAGTGACGGCGCCAGCCGCCCCTCAAGCAGCGCCCGCGCCCGCGCCAACAGCATAAGCGCTTGCGCCGCACGCGGCCCCGGCCCCCAGACCACGGCTTTGTTCACCAGATCGGTTGCGGTATCATCACCGGGGCGGGCGGAGCGGACCAGATCGAGGATCATATCGACCACTTGCTCACCGACCGGCATACGCCGGATTAGCTGCTGCGCTGAAATCAGGCTTTCGGCATCAAACACCGGCTCTAGCACGGAGCTTTCGGTGCCGGTGGTGGCCAGAATGATTTCGCGCTCGTTATCATAGGTTGGATAATCAATGTCGATCTGCATCAAAAACCGGTCAAGCTGGGCTTCGGGCAGCGGGTAGGTGCCCTCCTGCTCCACCGGATTTTGGGTTGCGAGCACGTGAAACGGCTCGGGCAGATCAAAGCGCTGGCCAGCCACGGTGACGTGGTGCTCTTGCATCGCCTGCAACAGCGCCGACTGGGTGCGCGGCGACGCGCGGTTGATCTCGTCGCCCATCATCAACTGGCAAAACACCGGCCCTTTGACAAACCGAAAGGCGCGGGACCCGTCATCGGCGGTCTCTAACACTTCGGAGCCGAGAATATCGGCGGGCATCAGATCGGGCGTGAATTGCACACGGTTGGATTGCAGGCCAAGCACGGTGCCGAGCGCCTCGACCAACAGCGTTTTGGCCAGTCCGGGCACCCCCACCAACAGGCCGTGGCCACCGCAAAGCACGGTCATCAAAGTTTGGTCTACCACCTCGGTTTGGCCAATAACCCGCCGCCCGATCATCGCTTTGGTTTCACCTAATTTCCGGCTTAGGTCTTTGATCTGCTCAACTGAAGCGGGGTCCGACATAATTATATCCTTTATAGTTTGCGCCAGTTTAACGCCCGCTATAGATTCGTCTAGCAAAGCTGATTAGATTGAGCGGGAATACACCAGAAATGAGCGGAAATATGAAAAAAAACGATCAGAATTCCGTGATGCCGACAACCGACGGCCTTGCCAGCGCCGCGCAGCGCTTTGCAAAGCGTGGCCCGGCGCCCGTGCATTTGTGGAACCCCGATTTTTGCGGCGACCTTGATATGCGCATCGCGCGAGACGGAACCTGGTTTTATCTTGGCACACCAATTGGGCGGAAACCGCTGGTGAAGCTGTTTTCGTCAATTTTAAAGCGTGAAGGCGAAGATTATTTTCTGGTTACACCGGTAGAGAAAGTTGGGATAAAAGTTGAGGATGTGCCGTTTATTGTGGTGGATTTCGAGCTGTCTGACGGGCCGGTTATCAGTTTTATAACCAATGTTGACGAGCGGTTTGAGCTAGACGCTTCCCACCCGCTCCGCCTTGAGCACAACGAAAAAGGCGAGCCGGCCCCTTATGTGCTGGTGCGCACCAATCTGGAGGCGCGCATTGACCGCAAGAGCTTTTACCGGCTGGTGGAGCTTGCCAGCGTGCAGCCGCATTTGGGTGAGTCGTGGCTCGGGGTTTGGTCAGCGGGCACGTTTTTCCCGTTTATCCGCGAAGCTGACCTGGCCTAGGGCGTTTTAGGTGTTTGCCAGGCCAGCCTTGTTTGGCCTCGAAAACTACGAGAGCCAGTCATTAAATTCGGCAAAAACGGAGCGGTAAATATCACGCTTGAACGGCACGATATGGGTAAGCAGCGTTTCTGGCTGCATCCAGCGCCACTCTGAAAACTCGGGCTCTGCCGTGTGGATATTAACC
>Ga0316205_10002626_pt1 | contig 18307 bp, 16 predicted proteins | sample 3monthpyrite_MG_FD_204941 | JGI IMG/M metagenome (GOLD analysis project Ga0316205, IMG submission 204941) | Microbial mat bacterial communities from mineral coupon in-situ incubated in ocean water Damariscotta River, Maine, United States -... | ecosystem: Environmental > Aquatic > Marine >... | reverse complement strand
TCTTTGCCAACAAGGCTTTAGGATTCTCACCGCGTTTCATATAAGTGTATGCCATAGTGAGAAGTGTCAAAGGGTGTATTTTCATAACCGACGCTAATTCATCGATTTTATCCAAGGTCGGACTTTTCAGCTCACGCTCTAATGTACTCATATACGTCCTACTCGAAACATCGGAAAAATCTTCCTGAGTAAGCCCTTTAGCGTGTCTGGTTTCCTTTAGAGCTCTTGCAAATGCTTTGCGGGTATCCATAGAGATTCTCGATTATAAAAATCTCATCTGGCCTGATTGACCACTATAGCGCTACAATCTATAGTGTTCATTGGTTAGTCTATACAACCGCATACACGTCAATATATTAATGGGGGTAATAATACAGTGTTTGAAACTGTCGATAGTGCAGAAGTAAGCATCCCTGATGAGCTAAAAGGCTATGATGAACGGGCATGGTGGTATGTGAAATATAAGCTACATATGCGCTGGTTCCATGTTACATGCGAGTTTAATTACAGAGATGGTCAAGCCACCGAAATGTTGTTTTTAACCCAACTCGAGCATCTCCTAGATATTGAGAAGGAGAAATCAATCAAGATTCTGCAGATTGACCTAGTTACACCTGGGCACATGAACGATGGTGAGCGCTGGCAAATGGAGCCACTATCAGAAATTTGGATAGGATATGAGCCAGATACCGAACATCGGCAAGAAGCACAAATATATGTTGTTGCAGATGGGTCACATTATATTGATTCTGCATTAGAAACAAATGAAGAAGAATTACTGGATAAAAGAAAAATCTTTGCCTATATCTAGACATCTGCCACAGATGGCTATCGAACATTTAGGCACTAGCATACAGGCGTACGATTATGTATAGCTCTTTAAACATACCCGGTAAACCCATGTCACCTAAGGGGCGGTAGCAGACTTTTTATTAAATTGGCCATAAATCTCTTTGTTAAGTCGGTTTCCGGCTGCGACTTCAACCGGTCAACTCAAAATGAACGGAAGCATTAATATTTGAAATCCCCACATACCTAGCAGAGGTAGACACCTAAGCGAAATAGCAGTGTAAGCAAAGGCCCACAAAGCGAGTAGACAACGGCTGATATTGATATGCTGAGGTTTAGCTATAGTGTGTAATACATAATAGGCAAGGAGGCCCTCAATGCTCGTACTTACACGTAAAATTGGCGAATCAATTATTATTCAAACCTCAACTGGCGAAGAAATCGAAATAGTTGTGCTCAGTTCAAAAGGGAACCGAGTACAAATAGGCACAGAAGCCGCAAGTGATGTTAATGTGTACAGGGAAGAAGTATTAGAACGTATACGCTGTGCGGGTTAATGACTGCTAACGAAGCAGACATTCGAAGTTCACATTGAGATAACTTGCATATGTCACAAGAAGATGAAGATACTCTCGAAAAGTTAGGCTATGGAGTGCTCATTCCTTACAGCAAATTGAGCCGTGAGCTTAACCAATGGCGAAGATGGGTAACAAAATATCCTAAGTGCAAGGTTATAGTTACTCGAAATAATATTTCAGTGGGGGTTTTCGCAGCTCATTCGTGTAGTGAAGAATATCCTGATTTGCCCCAAAGCTTTGTTGATGACATTCACTTTGCGTTAGAAAAATCAAATCATCTGAGAAAATATAAATGGGGCTAAAATGGGTTCGGTGACTGTTAAGGCTGATGAGAGGGTCTTCGCGAAGAAGTATTAATAAGCTACTGTCTGGAGCATACACAAAACGGACCTCTCAGAATAAACCTGCACTCTTATATTTAGTAGCCCAAAATAGTGATTTTTACAAACTAGTCATTTTTTACGCGGTAGAAAAATAAGTGATTGTCGGCTCCTCAATACGTAAGTAATAAATACGACTGCAATAAATGCGCAGGATATATATCAAAGGATGTATACTGACTAAAAAGGATGGGGATGTAGGGATGCATAAAGCCATACTCGTGTTTTGTACTCTATATGTAGCATTTTTCGGACAACAGGCGCTCGCAGAGTTTGTGAAGGTGCGCGTAATTGATCGTGGCCAGGCCGATGGCTTGCTGATTCAAACGCCAAACAATCAATGGGTGGTCATAGATGCGGGTACCAATGGTAAACAGGCTGTGGCAATGCGTGACTGGGGCGTTGATAAAGTCGCGCTTGCTGTGGTCTCACACCGTCACTTTGACCATCATGGCGGTATGGATGAGGTCATTAAGTCATTTCCAGTTGAGCGATTTATCGGCGTGACTCAGGACTGCCCTGGGCGCAGCAGTGATAATACAGTACGGGCCGCATTAGCTGATAACAATGTTGCAACATTACCGTTACTCACTTCCCTGCAAACACTGAGTATTGACGGTGTAGACTTTACAATATTTCCCTTGCCAGCCCTCCAGGACTGTCCACACCATGAGAATAACAATTCTGTTGTTATAAGGATGGAATATGGCGAATTCTCTATGCTTTTCACTGGTGATGCGGAAGGTGATGAAATCCAATACCTGGTTGATAATTTTCCAGCAGCGCTCGATGTCGATATTCTCAAGGCCTCCCATCACGGAAGTCATAATGGGTATTCAGACGCATTCCTGCGCGCAGTAACACCTGATAAGGTCATTATATCAGCGGGGGTGAATGGTACGTACAAACATCCTCATGCATCGTCAGTTACAGACTACTCAAATGCGACGGACGGACAGGTATATTGCACGAATCGACATGGCACCTTGCGGGTATATGGTTATCAAAGTGGCCGACACAAGGTCTATAAACAATTTATAAATAATAAGTCATGCGCCTATGATGGAACGCATTACTAAGGTGGAGAGGATAATGAGGACGTCACTATTAGCAACAATTCTTCCTGTATTCGTATTATCAGGATGTAACACGACCTTAGAGTCTAATCGCGTTGAACCTTCAAGCAGCCAAGCGACTTCTGGTATATCGTATAACCTGGTTCGTGCGAACTATGAAGTAAATCTTCTCTATACGCTTAAAGACTGTGCTATTGATAAGGGGCCTGAAATAAAAATAACCCCAACAGTGACAACTCGATACATTGAAGATCTGAACCATGTCTATGCGCTCGACTACAGCGAGCTAAGTAGCTGGACAAAGACATCGAAGTTGGATGTTAAGTTGTGGGAGAATGGTGCACTTAAAAGCATTAACGCAAAGGCCACCGATCAATCTGCGGGGGTCATAAATAACGTCGTGAGCACAATTGGCAAGGTGGTGGGCGTAGATTTACCAGATTATACAGTTCAGAAACTCAATGGCACACCTGTAAACAAATGTTCTGGTGATGCAGTAGAACAATTGAAGAACCTAAAGAAGTCAAAAGAGTCAATCAAGACCAACGGTAAGGCGTTAGCTGAAGCTAAACAGGAATTGACACGCTATCTGGATAACAGTGAAGTAAATGAAGAAACCAATGAAGCTATTAAGAAACTTAAAGAGAAACTAGAAAAGTTAGACAGTGACATAAAATCATCTAAAACGACTCACGATGCAGCCTTAAAGTTCTTAAATCGCACGCAGACATTCTTCTATGATCCAGAAGTAGCAACAATACCGAAGTCCCTGCAACCCTTGCAAACCATTAACATTGATTGGTTTACAGAACCCAGTAGTAATTACCTGCATGTATACACCTATATCAAGTCACTGTCAGAGACTGAATTCAAAGTTAGTGCAGCAGCGTCTCAAAAGGGAATAGTCTATCGCCGGCCAGTTACAGCTCTTTTTATGTTGTGTAATAGAATACCCTGCGCCAACGCTGAGCACCAAGTTGTTGTGCATGAATCAAAAAGACTTTTCAGTGAGGAAACACAAGTTCCTCAGCTTGGCAAGATATTCTATATCCCATATAACAATGAAATATTCCAAAATAACGAGATTACCGCGAATTTCGCAAACAATGGCGCGCTAACTGAATTTGTACAAGAGGACATTGCCGCACGTGCAGCAGCATTAACTTCGGTGATTGATGGCGCGACAGATGAGCTATTTAAACTTAGAAGATCAAAACAGGCTAAGAAAGACGCAAGTGATGCTAAGAATGACAAGAAAGCCATTTATGATGCCGAAGCATCAGAACTCGATTCAAAAATTAAACTCATCAAGCTCAAGATAGAGCTCAATGAACAGTTAAATAAGCTCTCTGAGCAAGCGTCAGAATAGGCGAGTGCCTCGAGAAAGATAACAGGGTGAGGGATATATTCGACAGTCTGTAATCGACCCAAAGCGGTCATTTTTAAATATTCAAGAGAAGCAGTTTTGTTTCATATAGTAGGCTGCTTACTTACTATTATTAATATTAAGGAAAGGGTCTAACTTGCTGTTACACGCTAGGATAAATCGTAGGGAAATTCTTGAGTAGCTATAAACGAAATCACTATGTGCCACAATGGTATCAGTCCCGTTTTCTCAAGTCAGAGGCAAGAGAAAGTAAGTTTCACTATTTGGATCTAAAACCTGATATTTTAACCACATCGAATGGGATAAAATACCAGCGTAAAGCTCTTTTGAGATGGGGGCCACCTAGATGCTTTTATGAAGATGATCTCTACACGACAAGATTTCCTGGATGGCAGTCAACAGATATCGAAGAGAAATTCTTTGGGGGCATTGACTCTAAAGGTAAAGATGCAGTTGAATATTTTTCAGATTTTGCGCACCCGAGTGCTGATATAGAGGCATTTCATTCCTTTCTTTCATATGTGAGCGTGCAAAGGTTAAGAACGCCAAAGGGCCTTTCTTACTTGGGGGCAATAACTAAATCTGGTGACAAAAACCAATTGCTATTCGAAATGCAGGAACTCCATAGAATGCACTGTGCTTTATGGACTGAGTGTGTTTGGAGCATTGTGGATGCCTTAGAGTCTAATACAAAATTTATAGTATCAGATAATCCAGTGATATTTTATAATCAGCGTTGCTTTCCTGAATCAAAGTATTGTCGTGGCGATAATGATCCAGGAATTTGGCTTAACGGAACATATACTATTTTCCCTTTAAGTCTGAATAAGGCTCTCATATTAACTAATCTCTCGTGGGCCAGAAACCCATATGGAAATCCAACTAAGGAAAGGCCGCATCCTGAACTATTTAGGGGTGCAATGTTTAATTTTACCCAGATTCAAACAGGCAGAACTCTGTGTGAACAAGATGTTATTGCCATCAACTATATAATTAAGAAACGAGCTTCTCGATACATAGCAGCTGCTGAAGAAGAATGGCTGTACCCGGAAAAACATCTTAAATTTAAGCGCTGGGACCAAATAGGTAAATCGCACTTACTAATGCCAGACCCTAGATCCATGACGTTTTCCTCCGAAATATTGATTGGCTACAGCAATGGGAAGTCAGATGCTTTTGATGAATATGGGCGTAAACCTTGGCACGCTGACTATAAAGAGGAAAATCGACACCAAGAGGAATGGGATACGTTTCATGCGTTTCAAGGTGAGTATGCAAGGCTATTTGGTCCCAAACGAAGAGGTTTGGCGTATGAGTTTGGGGATAAAGAAAGCTCTGTAGATAGCGACGATTATCATGCATATCATCTTAGCCTTGAGGCTAAGTGTAAATCTAAAATAAAAAGATCGCATGGTAAAAAGTAGTCTCGTGTAACAAGTGCGATAATCAGGATGCTTGCAAGCTCGCACCTATTACGCAGTCGTTATTGAATGCCTGCTTTTGGCTGATAGCAGACCTATATTAGGTGTTAGTATATAAAGAAGATGTTAACGGAAGATCGTATATGATTTTATTTAGGGGTGTAGTAAAGGACTAAATATGGAATATGAAATTGACTTTCTTCCTGTAGGAGAAGCATCAAGTTCAGGTGATGCAATTTGTCTTCGTTATTCATATGATGGAGATTCATGGCATGTGGGTGTCATTGATGGAGGAACTCAAGATTCAGGTGAAAAACTTTGTCAACATATAAAGAAATATTACAACACAGATACAATTGATTTCTTAATATGCACTCATCCAGATCAAGATCATGCATCAGGACTATCTGTTGTCCTAGACGAATTATCGGTTAAGAAAATTTTAATTCATTGTCCTTGGGATTATGTAGATCATTTTTTTGATTCAGTTAATGATGGGCGTGTAACAAAAGAAAGCCTGCGACAAAGATTAATTGATAAGCACCCATATGCTTATAAAATATATGAAAAGGCACTTGAGCAAGAAATACCTATATTTCACCCTTTCTCAGATTCAAATGAACATGGCATACCAGCATTAAATATTGTTGGACCATCAAGCGATTTTTATATAAAGCAAGTTGTAAATTTCAGATCAATCACAGATGTTACTGAAGATAGTGATGAAGAATATGATTTTGTAGACACTTTAGTGGAGGCGGCAAAGAGTGTTATAAATTGGATTGCTGAGACTTGGGATGATGAGCAACTTGTAGATCCAGAGGAAGATGCAACCTCAAGTGAAAATAATTCTAGTGTAATAACTTTTTTTGACTTTGATGGGAAAAAAGTTCTTCTTACTGCTGACGCTGGAGTGTTGGCGCTTAATAATGCTGCGGATGAAATAGAGCACTTGGGGCATGAACTTCAATCCTTTACATACATACAAGTACCTCATCATGGTAGTAAACGTAATATTGGGCCAAGCATTCTAGATAGATTAGTTGGTGCTCCCAGTATATTGGGAAGTGAAACAACATTTTTTGCAGTAATATCTGCTGGTAAGGAAGGAGCTCCAAAGCATCCTAATAAACGAGTTGTGAATGCGTTTTCTCGAAGAGGGGCGGATGTGCTAGCAACACAAGGCTCGACTATACATTGTTTTACAAGTGGAACGCCTGACAGAGGTTGGGGAAAAGCTAAACCATTGCCGTTCTACTCGGAAATCGAAGATGACGAATGAGCTGATTAAGTCGAATAGTTCGGTATGAGTGACAGACATGATGTTATGTGTGACTTAAATAAAAATAATCCTCAAGGGATAGTGGTGATTTAAATGAAATATGATTCATATGCACTTAAAGGGAGAATAGCGCCTACATTTTTTTCTATTATTATACCCATAATGGTTTTTAATCATTTCTATGTGAGTGAAGAATTTTCAAAATTTGTTGGTGATTTCTTCGCGGCCAAACTTATTTCAAATCTGACTATATCGGGTATATGTTTGTATTATTTGTCTGAGGCAGCAAGATTCATAGGTAAGAATGTTTTTGAAAGTGCATATTTTAAGGATGAGCACTATATGCCTACAACAAATTTCATGTTGTTTAATGACCCGACTTATAGCGATCAGCATAAGAATAAAATAAGATTAAAAATAACAGATGATTTTGGCGTGTCTTTACCAACACGACAAGACGAAAGTCTTAACGAAGGAAGTGCTAGGGTTAGAATAGTCGAAGTGATGGCTATAATTAGAAAAAAGCTTCATGGTAATGAATTTCTTCTTCAGCACAATATTGAATATGGCGCGATGAGGAATGCTATTGGAGGTGCGGTAATAGGAGCCGCTTTATCGTCGTTAGGGGTTGTTTTCTTTAGTTACTACATGGTTATTGATTTAGCTATGTATATAAATATATTTACATTAGGTGTTTACCTTTTTATGATAATTTTCAGTAAAATTATTATTGAGTTTTATGGTAAAAATTACGCAAAGATTCTGTATAGAGAGTACTTGGATTGAAGTTTAGATTAAATATATAAGGTTAAATTATGGAAATATTTACTAGATTTAATAGAAAGGATATCCAAGACCGACAGGTTGATACGCTAATTGGCCTAAGTAAAGGCCTTGCTGCCGATGGAAAGGTAGATCAAGCTGAAGCCGAATTCTTGTTAGGGTGGCTTATACAAAATCGCCAGGCAAGTGACAACCCTATCATCGTAAACCTCCTTGGCAAAGTTAGCTTGATGCTTGAAGATGGAGTTCTTGATAAAGAAGAATCCACAGAATTGCTAGAAATATTACACATGATTTCTGGAGACGACTCAGAAATAGGTGAGCTGGCTAAAACAACTTCACTTCCTGTAAATGTTCCTCTTCCTCCTATTACATTTCAAGAGATGTCTTTTTTATTCACGGGAACGTGTGCCTTTGGTACAAGAAAACAATGTCAAGAGGTTACAGAGTCTTTAGGCGGTGTTAACGCTAAGGGAGTAACTAAGTCGCTTAATTATTTAGTGTTGGGTACTTATGTAACAGATAGTTGGGCGCATGAAAATTTTGGTCGCAAAATTGAAAAGGCAATGGGATACCGAGACGATGGCATACCGCTAGTGATTATCACGGAAGAACATTGGGCAAACGAAGGCGGTTTGTCTTAGTAAAGAACAAGGAAATACAATATAGGCTCATGCAGATGCTCGAACTTGATACAACCTACATTATTGCTTTTAGTGCAGGGATCGGCTTTCTGGCTTTATTATTCGCCATTCGGAACAGAATCGCAGATACTAGAACGAGGGTCGTTGTTGAACATGGCTATGCACACCAGCTCATCAGTGAGGGTAGTAATTTCTTGCCTGGCACAGAGACAATACTCTACGTCAGAGTCAGAAATCTTGGTTCTACTCAGAGATTTATCGAGAAACCTGGTATATGGGTTTCCCGTAAGATTAATGGAGAGAGAGTCTTTTACCCTGTGAAGATTGATGACATGAACACGTATCCCTACAAGCTGGAATCTGGGGCCGAATTCAAACTGGATTTTAATTTAAATGATTTTCAGCTCCAAATTGGCAGACATCTGAAAGATCACGACAATATACGGTTTGAGGTTTCTGACACTCATGGTGGTAAGTTCAGATCCAAGAAATTTAGTGTTAAGGAATTTCGAGACCAAATACAGGTGGCACGGGATGTTGACAAAGGCCATGGGGAATGAGTTCTAACAACACCATGCATCCAAACGTTATTCCGCTACTAGCCTTTCGGTTCTGCTTCAAAACAGCGGCTGATGGCGGGCGTTATAAATCCAAAATGGAGTGAGTTCTCAGAATGGAAAAGAAGGAGATATTTTTAGAGCTCGATAGGTTAACTAAACTCGTTGACGTTGGTAAGTTTGAGGAGGCCTTGGCTGGTATTGATTCCCTGCATAGGGAAGTTAACGGAATCAACGAAAACACCCCTGTATTTTTCAGAATAAAATCAAATATTGCGAGTATATTTATAGACATAGGGCATATGCAGCCTTGTGTTCACGCAACAAAAACAGGACTAGAAATATTAGAAACACACAAAGATGAAATAATAGGCCAGATTGGTGAAGATGCTTACTACTATAATTTAAGTAATGGAAAATCCAACTTAATTGATGAAAAAAACCCATTTAATCACGATTTTTCAACAATTGAGCAGCTTGTTGAAATAAAAACAGACCTTTGGAAAGCTATAAAACTCTCAAACTCAAATAATGTTGTTCCTAGCCAGCCGACCTATATTGTTAACTTGGGTAATTCACTAAAGCAGCAGTTTCGTATAGCAGAAGCTTTAGGGTGTTATGATATTGTAAACTCACTAAATCTTGATATTCCTCAATCTTGGATTAATAGATCTGAAACACTGATGCTGCTGAATCAGGTTTCGAATACTTATTCGATACAGATGCTTCAACAAATCAAAGAAGGATATGAGAATATTCTTTTGTCTGAACAAATTCCTCCTCAATGGATTGAGTATTATAAGAAGCAAGTAGAGCTTCACCAAAACAAAATTAATGCAGCTTTTAATGAAGTTGGTATTGGATCTGACTTACATGATAAAGCGGAAACGGAAAAGGAATACGATCATTTAAGCGCTTTTCGAAAGTTTTGTTTGAATAACAACCTAACTTTATCTGAGCACGGTCTGTATTGTTCCTGTGCTGGAAGCGCTAGAGATAATTTGACGATACCAACGATGACGGGGGTTGTTGGAGACTTCGTTGTTCCAATGGAAATGGTACTTAATCGTCTTAAATCTGAGTTTTCGTTTGCTCGTCGTTTATACTTCGAGTATATGAATCATGAGCGGAAGCATGAGTTACTTTATGAGTCATGTTTTTCAGAGTTGTTTAATGATGAGCTATTAGGTTTAGATGTAGAGAAATTAAGGATAGCGTTTCGTTCATGCTTCGGAATACTCGACAAAATAGGTGTAGCTATTTGTCAGTTATTTGATCTTTATCCACCCAATGGAAGAGTCTATTTCCAAAGTTTTTGGCAACTTGATCATGATAATCGCCGAGAAAAATTTAATAAACATAAAAACCCAGGACTGCTGGCGTTATATAGTATCGCTACGGATTTAAATGAAAAAAAAGATGGCGAATGGTCATTTCTTAAGCAATGGAGGAATGACTTGGAGCATAAATTCGTTGTTATCCATAAATCGGAAATGCCTAGTGATATCTATGACTCATATGAGTTTATGGATGATATGGTTTTCATTAAAGAGGAAGACTTTATAGAGCACTTGGGGCGTCTTTTGCAGTTAACCCGCTCCGCGATATTTTCGTTTGTTTTTGCGGTGCGTGACAAGGCCATTAATGAAAAGAAAGATGACGCGATTTATATTTCTAATAATATTGCTAGGAAAGATAACCCATGAGCAAATGATTATAACTCGCAGCCGCAGCGAAATAATTCACGATATGTTCCAGTCTTCTCATTAGTGCTTATAATGTTATTTGAATTGCTAAAAATAAAATGGGAGTTGAATAATGCTTGCTCTATTGGGGTTCTAATAACTGTAGTGATAATTATGTTTTTATTAGCTTACAAAAAAACTAACTATATAAACGTACTGAAGCCAGTAAGGATGATTCGTAAACCATGACGGTTAAAAGCAAATTAACGAGATTTCGAGCATATCAACTGGGTAACGCAGGGTCTTCTTTTTCATATTTTAATGGAAAAAAATTCACACTTATCGAGGCGCGCTATAATGAAGGCAATAAAGAAAGTATAAGTAATGAACTAAATCTTTGTGGGGTATCCGAAATATATAATTTACACATTACCTCATGGGATCAAGACCACTGCTCAGTTGGCCAGTTAGAAGAAATACTTGATACATTCAATCCAAAAAAAATTGAATTTCCAGGGTATGCACCGCATACCGATTCAGGAAAAGATAGCCTAAAAATTATTCAAGGTTATAAAAAGAAAAATAGTGCTAAGAAAATCATACAGGTAACGCCAGAATATATATCTACCTTGGATGCTGCAGAGAACTATGGGTACACTGACATCCTTTATCATCCTAAGTCTATTGATAAAGAATCATCTAATAATAACTCTACAGTTAAACAATTTAGGTCTGGATCGTTTAATGTTTTAAGTCTTGGCGATATAGAAAGCACCCAAATTTCGTCTGGCCTTAAAAGACACAAAACTGTAAATACAGAAGTTGACGTAATGATACTCGCGCATCATGGCGCTGATAATGGCTTTACAACTTCGTCATTTCTAAAAATAGTCAAACCTTCTGTGGCCATAGCAAGCGCTGATTATGCAAATCAGTTTGAACACCCAAAGCCAGAAATAAGAAAGCTTTTAAAAAAATATGATATCCCATTATTTACAACTAAAACGGGCGATGTAGTTATTTACTCGACGGGCAAACATATTGGTCAATATCGCCTAGTTAATTTAAAAGCTGGCAGCACCGAGGTATCTAAACAATGCGATTTACAAGCAAAGAAAATAAATTATCTAAATCAAAATCAAGATACTATCCGAGCAAGACAAATGAAGCGTAATCGTGGACCTAAAAAGCGCTAACAAATTACTCCATCGGACGCATTTTTCTGTCATGCCTTTTGCGGATCAAAAGCCTTACCAGCCACGTTCGCCGCTGAGTTCAACCGTTAAGGGACTGCTTTCGCTGAACAGCAGACTATGGGCTAGCTAGTGCTGCCGTCAGCTTTGGTCGCTAAGCAGACGTAATAAGGCTGCATCGGATCGCGGTTTTAGAATCAAACACAGATACCCGTAAAGCAGTTTATATGATTCATAGAATGTGGATACCATGCTCAAGAAGGGTTAATTATAGAAAACCTACGAAGCTCAGATAGGGTTGTTAGTAGGCAATCTAATGCCTCCTTTTTACCTATTTCTGTAGAGTTAAGAGCGTCAGCAACCTTGATCATGTGTTTTACTCTAACCTTAATCTGGGTTGATATTTGGTTTTCCTCATCACTTTGATTTGAACTAGGTTGATTGATTTCTTGGGCGAGGTGAATGTAACTTGATAATGTGTCAGTTGATGCGTGCATAGTAATTTTTCGGCACGCATTTGCAGCAACCGTTAAAATGTTATGAAAACTTCCAGATTCAGCTAATTTCTTAATGGATTTAGCTACTGTTATGGTGATAAACCTGTGGCGAAAGGAGTGGTTGGTAACATGCCTGAGTTCGCGGCAGTATTTGCTTCCGTTGATAACTTTCTTGGCATAGTTCTTTAAGTATGAGGCCCTGAGAGCAGCCCCGTTCCTTGAGTCAACGAATATCGCATCGTGGTTGATATCAGGAAACATATTTTCTACCATTTCTATGTGCCAAAGCAGAATCTGGATGTCGTCCTGAGTCGTTTTAACTTCGCGATTCTTTCCTTTGAACTTACCCTTTATAACAGGAATGTTTCTAATGATCGGTTGCTTGTTGCGGCTAAGTAGGTATTTTGCTGCTTCCTTAATCATTGATCTGGTGATTTGGTGTACTTCGGTAATTCTGGAACCAGTTATATCAAGTAAAGTGGTGAAGGCTTGCCATCTGCTAAGGAGGAAATCATCAACAACGGGGTGGAACGTGGTGTAATTAATCGCATCAAGCCACATCTCTAAATCGTAGTCGCGAATGAAATCAACATCAGTGCTTATGTGAATTAAGCCATCAAGGCAGTGGTGGGTGAAATATGGTATTTCAATATGGCCTTTTTTTATAGTCTTCCTCGTATAGTGTACCTTGTAATTTCCAGTGTCATCTTTATCGCAGCTGGCTAACATTACCTCTGGTTGTCGATCAGATATATAGACTATGTACTCAATAGCTAACCTGACGTGTTTTGTTATTGTATCGTCAAATACTCCTCTGTCTTTGAGGTGTTCGACAAATTGATAGAGGGTGCTATCATTTACATCATAAATATTGATGTTTTCTAGCTCTAGAAAAGAGCAGAATAAATTTAAGTTATATGCCTTTTTAACAACTGTAGTTGCAAGAGGCTTTATGTTATATACGCTAGGACCGCCTCCGACATGACTAAGAAACGCGTTTGCATTCCAATCAAAGCTGCCTCCCTCCTGTATTATTAGGGGAAGTTGACATTTAGACCTTTCAGCTATTCTGCCGCTAGTTAAGATGGTGCCAAGATTGGGCTGGTCGGCAATAAAGACTTTCGACATTACTTAACTTCCCAAACACGGTGGTGTCCAAGTATACGTGCTTGGTCTAGGATTAATTGTCTAATGGCATCGTCTATTACCTGATCCTCACGGTAGCTTTCAACTAGATGCATGTAAGCGCGATATACTTCTGCTAAGGCTTTTTTTAGTTCTTTGTTCTCTTTGCGTAGTTGGATGGTTGTATTGTCAGTTGCTCCATGTCGCCACCTTTTGTTACTTTTTTTTGGGCTGTCAGCGAATCTCTTGTTTGCATTTGTGATCGCCTTTTTAAGTAGTTTGAGTGGCTTGGCGTTGTGTTCGGCGTGTGCTGTATTCCAAGAGCACGAGATGATGCCGAGTTCATCATCGCTCCATTTGTGAACAGCTGACTCTGAAATGGAATCTCCTTTAATATTCAGGGTTGTGTATACGTCACCAATAGATGCAACGGCATCTAATAGCTCGGTTTTTTTTAATATTGACTTGGTAATGGCGCTCTTTTTGTTTGTCACCGCTTCCGAGGTTTCTCCAGGTTTGTACTTAGACATTGCTAATCTCCTTTGTTTCCAGAGAAATAAAAGAAAATTTTTACTCCTTCAATTCTGCAAAAACGAACTTCCTGATTGGTTTTTTCTTTATGCTCAGAAATCAGCTTTTGCACAAGAGGTTCTATGACAGTAGATACATTCGAGGTCTTTCTTGCTTTATTAACAATGGCACGAATATCGTCATCTGCATTGACGTGTTTATTTAAAGAGGCTCCGATTCTGGCAATAGCTAATTCGGCTTCCTCAATCCATTCATCAGTTGGAGCTACTTCTGCATAATGGAATGTTTGGTCTAAGTTGGCATGCCCCAAAAACCAAGAGAGTTCATCCAATCCCTCTTCATCAGTAAGATTGAAATATAGAACTGCGAAGAATCGTCTAAATTGGTGTGTTCTTGCGTACCATCTCTTACCACCAGTCAATGGAGACTCGATCCAGTCTAAAAATGTGTCTAAGCAATCGTCCAGGGTATCTCTACCAAATGATTTTTGGTGTTCATTAGTTTCCTTTATATAGGTAGATGCGGTGCTTGAACGTGCATTGAGAGCACGAGTGAAAAGGTACGATTCTTTATCGTCACAAACTAAACCACGTCTATCCTCAATTTCACTTACAAATGCAGCGAATTCTAACCCGTAATCATATATTAAGTCTGGGATTGGTCTGTGCACCTCTTCAAGTTCCCATCTTTCTGAGCTTTTTGGTATCCGTAAAATTAGATCAAATAAGCCATCTATTGGTGATTGCACGAAACAGTTGCGCCTCAGTGTGAGAAGTGATGTTGTTCTAGCAGCAGAAAAACTAGCGACAAGTATCCAGATAGAGGCGATGTATAGCCTGACGGCTATTGCGACTGGTATGCCATCGCTAAAATCGTTCTTATAAAGTTCAAGCATATTCTCATAGCGCCATGAAGTAATATTTAGGTCGTGCAATGTGTCAGGTATAGGTGTATTTTCAAAAGCTATACGTTGGTATTCGATAAAATTATTAAGATGTTCTCTTACACCGTTAGAATCTATTAAGACTTTCTCTGCCTTGCTTAACGCAGAAAGGTATTTCCTTAACGGTAGCCCATAAGTGCGAACAAAGTGAAGTGCCGATGACAGTGTATGAAGAGCAATCTCAACGGGCATAAGCGGGGTTCTTTCGGATTCAACCATTTCATCGAAAATGGTATAGCCGCTTGAAAAAAGATCCTGTGCAGCATGTCTGAATTTGTACTTTTGGCTGGGTCGTGCTGTGTAAAGGGTATGAAGTTTTGATATTTCGTTTGATATGGTTTTAACTTTTGGTGCTAAATCACGATCTATGTCGAATTCAATGGCGCAAGCATTGGGGTGTTGTGGTGTATAACCAACTTTCGATCTGAAGCCTTTGTGATGGCTTTCTAAATATTTTGTTAACTTGACTTTTAGGCTTTCGAACTGCCTAGTTGTGAGTGTTGTTGACTGTTTCAATAAATCCCAATCTATCTCACTTTTAGAATTCCAGCGCTTTAGAATAATGTCCAAGCACTTATCAAAATCATGCCTTTCTACCTTGAATGACAGTAAATAATCTTTGATGTGTTCAAAGCTAATTTCCGTCAAGCTTCTTATAGGCTTCTGCTTTGTTAGGTCTTGTAGTTCATTTGCGTGAAGTATCAAGTGACACGCAGTATGCAATATATCTCTGGTTCTTTCTGCTCTTGTTATCTTGCCTTTAGTATTTAAGTAGAGCAGGCTGTTCCTTACGTCCTCGAGTAAAGATTGATTAATTTTATCCGTCAGTAGTTCGTTGTGAGAAACTTCCCTAGAAAAAGAAAGACTTAGAGTAAGATTCTGATTATCTTCTAATGCATACCCTGTTCTACCCATTACCCAAGTAGTATCGAATACGCTTTCATTAAGCATCCAGCTCGGTTTGGAGTAGCAGTCCTCCCCATCTATAGTTGCTGATTTGTTAGGGTCGTGTAGTTCTTTATGGGGGGGGAATCCAGTATTTTCCATTTTACCCTTCCTCGGTGCTGTTAAGTTTCTTCTCAGCTTGTCTAAGAAGTTGCTTCATGATGACAGGGCCTTCAGAGATTTTAGAAATTGCAGCTCTACAGTCATTTTTAAGGCTTTGATTTTCTCCTTCCTTTGCGTATTTCAATGCCAGAATTATATTTTTAAGTGATACGCAAAAATATTTAATCTCATCGGTATCATGCTCAGACTCTTGTGATTTAAGGTTCTCATAAAGAGAACCTCCCATATCTGGATTATCGAAAGCTTTTGCAACCTGGTTTTTAAACTCTTCGATAGTTAACCCCAGTGAATCTGCTGGCGATTCATCATTCGCTACAGCCATGAACAAGAGGATGTGCTGAAAGGTTCTGATTTTTACTCTATACACTAATTCAGTCAGGTAGTCTGGGACATACCTTGCAAGAGTGGTTTTTACAGCGTTTCCAAAGTAATTGGCAGTCTTTAGAGAGTCACCATTTGAGTCTAAATAAATCCAAACCCCTTTTGATGAGCGAACCTTTTTTAGTGTGGCAGTTTTTAATAGTTCGTTTTTTTTAGCAGCCTTTTCTCTGATTGTTTTGAATTCTTTTTGAAAAGTATCAGGTGTGGGATGTATAACGCCATCTTTGGATGAGCATAACCAGAGTTCATTTTGTCTTGTAAATTCTCTCGCTCGACAGGTCATTTCAAGAGTCATTTTTAGGCAAGCCGCAGCATCAATATCGTGTTCTGATATGTCTATTAGATTGACCAAAGAACCAGTAGCCTTTCTTATTTTAGCATGTCTAGCTCGGGGTTTTAAGGCTCGGAGTCTTACTGAGCCTTCATCTGTTACTTGAATAAATTCATGCCCGTGGCCAACTGAATATACTTTCACCCTATACAGCGAGTAGGGATTGATACCTAGCTCTTCAACAATGATGGTTTGCATCGCGGATGCTACTTGTGACGTTAATCCAAGGTGTCGTCGAACTTCTTTAGTGTATTTAATTCCTCCTAAGTTATGTTTACCCGCACCATTTATAAAGCATTCATAAAAGTGATCGAAGTAAGCCACAAGATTATTTGTTCTTGTTAGGGGGCTATCTCCACCTGTAAATGGGTTGCTCTCAATTTCCCACGTTCGACGATCTTTTGAGATGACTGTTCTCAATACACGAAGATCGGGATGATTAAGAAATTCAGATTTTTCACTGTTTGAGATTATTCGGTCACGATCTTTAAATATTCGGTAGCCTTCAAAAACTATTTTTCTAGCTTCTTTAAGCAAGAGCTTTAAATTGTTGTCAAGATCAGCGGCTAGTTCTTTTATGAAATCAGGTGTATTCTTGAATAGATCTTTTTCTCGTTCATCATAAATATCAGTGGTACATAGAAGAGGGTTGTTTACTCTAACCTTTTGGGTTTTTGTGCATCTCCGTAGGTTGTCAGGAAAGTCCGTATCCTTAGATATAAGATTATGGTCATTCAAGACCTTAATGGCATTTTTTACGTTCTGAAATCTTCCGTAAGCAGTGTTTCTTGAGACATTGTCGAGCAGGTTATTCCTGAATCTAAGCAGCGATCCTTCGATTACCTTAGGATGTTCGTACCATCTAGGGTGCTCAGCAAATATGAAGTTTAAAAAGTCATTTAGTGGACTTCTGTAGTGTTTTACCGTCTTGAAATTGTAGACATGCTCTTTTAGCCTCTTGGCTATCTTAGTTGAACAGGTTCTTGATAGCGTATCGTAGAACTCTTCATCAGCACTGCGCTTTTTAGGCCTGATCTTGCTTAGGTGCTCAGCAGGTATTGCCTGAGCTTTGTAAACTTTATATGTCGCACTTGAGTTGGGCTTCTCAGGGAAGAGCAAGTCGCCTGTGATTATTCCTTTATCTACTATCAGTGATGTTAGGTTGTAAAGTTCGGCGAGTTTTTGCAGAACCACATGTTTTGTGTAGTTCTGGCACAGGTGTGTGCGGATATATACGAGGGCCTTTGTTAATTCAGCACTGTCATCATTTCTTATAGGGGACTCAAGTAGGCCAATGTATGTATATACTACGTTGATTACGTGGTTCTTTCCATGACATGTCCGGTTTCTGGCATACTCAGCGAGCACGCTAAATGATTCTGGACATAGAGAGGCGGATAACGAGTTGAGTTTTTCTTCGGTTGACACCAAAAAATTACCTACTTGAAATATTCAATTAGACAAAGTGTAGTGCCATAGGTCGTGAAAGTCAAAATAAATCAGTAGGATAGCTCTAGTTGATACATGTAGCTAAAGGTGACACTCCGAAGTTATTCCTGAAGTGGTGAGCAGCATTGCGTCAAAACGAAACAAAGGTGCACGAAAATTTAAGTTCCCCACAAAATGTCCAGAATGTGATTCAGAAGTCGTACGTAT
>Ga0316205_10002625_pt1 | contig 18310 bp, 8 predicted proteins | sample 3monthpyrite_MG_FD_204941 | JGI IMG/M metagenome (GOLD analysis project Ga0316205, IMG submission 204941) | Microbial mat bacterial communities from mineral coupon in-situ incubated in ocean water Damariscotta River, Maine, United States -... | ecosystem: Environmental > Aquatic > Marine >... | reverse complement strand
AAGAAGCCTCAGGAATATGCAAGTTTTGTGTACTACAGAGATCCGCGATTACAATATGACCGTTTGTTGAATACCAGAATTTTCTATTCAGACTAATCAGAAATCAATACCTATGGAGAAATAGTGAATTGGGTTTCTGATAAATCCATTACGTCCGTATGGCCAACCCATATCCCATCGCAGGGGTAATCCAAAAACAATGGTTCTCAATCCGAAACCGCCACCAATCAATATATCTCCATCATAATAATTTACTTCCACAGAATTAACGTTTGGGTTATCAATAAACCGGCTTTCAACCAAATCGTAGTAAGAGGTTACTTTTTCTCCAACTTTAAAATTTAAGTCTTTTCCATTTTGTGGAATTTCAACAACTTGTTGCTGTGCATTTACAAAACTTTGATTGATATTAAATCCCCAAGCGGTTCCGGCATCAATAAAAAATGCGCCGGTAATATTATATAAAGGTATTATGGGAATAGCGCCAGGTATTACCGCTGCAAATAGAGGGAATCTGAATTCTGCGTTAATTAACGAATATTTATTCCCGTAGAGTGCACTATACTCATATCCACGAAGAGGCATTGCCGGTAAAGTGAAAAAGGTATCTGTAAGTCGCTCGAATGGGATGCTATTATCAGCCCATCTATAATTAATCCAACCCAACATTCCACCAAGAAAGTACGTTTGAGATTCAGGTCCAGTAGATACAGCACCGGATGCTCTAAACGCTAAACTTGAATTTAAACCCAAGTTCACATAATGCCTGAAATCGCCAAATAAAGAAGCAAAAGTTGGAGAATCTATCCCTAGTCCGGGAGAACCTGAAGCACTGAGAGTAAATCGTGTGCCACCTTGTGGCGTTATAAACCCTGGCAGCGTACCGTCTTTAGTATAGGATATGTTAGGGTATAAAAATGAACCTTTAGTTGTATTGGCGTCAATATCGCCGGCTCTGCTAAAGAAGGTTGAAACGCCATCGTAATCTCGTATTAAGCTAATCCAAGTTATGTTGGCGTCTAATCTCCTAAATTTATCGATCGGATATTGTAGCCCCACACCTAAGCCCATAGTTCTGAATCGTAATAATTCACCCAAAAAAGTTTGGTACTGTCTTGATGTATGAAAGTATGAAGCAATAAAATTTGTGCGGTTTTTTAGAAAACCATATTGAACGGAATAATCACTATTTCTAAGATCAGTTTGGAAATTAGTACCTAAGGAAAGTTGATGATCACCTAATAAATCACTGATAATAAATTGAGTAAAGGCAAATGTACCATAGGTTGAAGCGACCACTGAAGGGCTGTAGGCTACATCAGTGCTGAAAGTAAGACGGTATGGTCTTGGTAAAAACCTACCATCCAGTGTTACATTATCATCAGGTTCAAAAAGATATAAGTCTTCTAGAATAAGCGTGGTGTCTTCGAATATTTCCTCAGAAAATACATAGTTTCGAAAATCAATCTCACCTTCGCTATTAAATTCTTCTTCAACTTCCCCATTTTCCTCTCTCTCCTCTTTTTCTTTTTGTGCTCTATCAGCTCCTGAAATCACACCTTCTTTATACATTTCTTGAGCAAAATAAGTAGCCGGAACACGAGTGGCTTGAGGTTCAGTTGCTCTTCGAAGTGCCCAATAATTATCTGATAGTTGTGCTCCTTTTTTACGTGCAAAAGGAGTTTTTAATAGAAAAATATCAAGGAAACCTTCGTTGATGGCACTAAATGCGATTCGGCTTCCATCAGCAGATATTGAAAGCTGAGAAACACCCGCTTGAAGATCCGTTAACGGTTTTCCTTCTCCGGTTTCGAAATCATGTTCATATACATTTTGAATGCCATTGCGATCAGAATTGTAGATTAATCGTCCTGTTCGTGTCATCTGTGGTTGCCGTTCAGTCCAACCCGGTGTATTTGTGATTCTCTCAGAATTGTTTTCACCAATTGCGACTTTATAAATATCTTTTTGGTAGATGCTCTCGTCTTCTAATAAGCGATAGTCTATTGTATATGTATTTAATTCTGTACGGGCTGCTCGTTCTGATACAAAGAAAATATGTTCCGAATCATTGTCCCAATAAGGTTCGGCATCCGTGAAAAAATCACCAGTGATGTTGGTCATTTCACCCGATTGGAGGTTATACACGAATATATCCTGATATGGCCCAATATTTCCATCAAAAGCTATTTTCTGACCATCCGGCGACCATGTTACAGAGCCGATGGCATCAAGTTCTTCAAGTCTTATTTTCTCCAATTTTCGGGTTCGATAATCAATAATTGCTAGCTCATCAACACCTTTGGTTTTGGTAGACAGTGCAATTCTCTGACCATCCGGCGACCATGTCAAATTTGGGTTAAGAATATTCAATTCTTCAAAATTAGGATTATCTTCACCTCTGATTACCGTTTTAAGCTTTTGACCATTGAGTGCATTAATAACAATTACATCAAAATAGCCTCGCTTATTTGTGATAAAAGCAATTTTATCTCCTTGCGGTGAGATACTTGGACTCGTGTTATAGGTTCCATAATCACCGCGCCTTGTCATTAAAGTAGCAATTGATTTTGCTGATTCCCTCTCGGCTACTTCAGGGAAGTAACGCCGTTTCAACGCTTCTTCCCAACGCTCAGATAGTTCTTCGGTTGTTAAACCAAGTGATTGTATAAAGCCAAATTCAATACTTCTGCTTGTTTTAATACGGTTAAGAATTTCCGCGATTTTTTCACGACCGTATTCTTCAACTATATAGTTCCAAACCGACTGACCACCACGATATGCATAATAGCCACTTAATCTCTGAATGGGCGGTAAGTATCCGTTAATCACAGCATCACGAATAAACATGTCTGTATTCGTATCCCAACCAAGAGCTGTGTATTCGGCTAAACCTTCTTCAAACCATAGAGGAAATGCTAGTTGGATGTTATTTCGGATGATCGACTGAACCGAGCCACCATAAAACATGTCGTTAAAAACTGCATGCACCAATTCGTGGTGCAGTGTACGCCTGAAATCATTGTAATCACCATCAAACGGAACCGTCATCCGGTTTTTAAATTTGTCGGTCACTCCGCCAATGCCCTCTGCACTGGTAGGTAAAGACACTACGTTGGTTTGTGAAAAATCGTTATGCGAATCATAAATTATGAGAGGAATTCGATCAACAATTTGATGATCGAAATCATCCTGAAGTTGCCTATAAGCCGATTCTAAACTTTGCGCAGCAAATTCTGCCAGCTCATAATTTTTCTCTCCGTAGTAATAAATATCAAAGTGTTTTGATTGAATAAATCTCCAGTCAAAATTTTCGTATTGCACTCGATTTTTCCCGAAGGAAGCATATTGCGCAAATGCATTTGCAGAAAAAAGTAGAACTGCAAAAAGAGTAAAAACGGCGATATTTCGAAACTTCATAATACTTTCTAGTTAGGCAGGTACAAAATCAATCTGTCTTTTTTGGTGGTTAACACTTTCCACCTTAACCTTAATTTCATCTCCCAGACGAAATTTTTTTCCACTGGAACGTCCAATTAAACTGTGGCTTCTTGCATCGTAATTAAAGAAATCACCTTTTAAATCTCCAACACGAATCATTCCTTCACAATGAATATCTTTCAAATCGACGAAGATACCTCGTTCTATTACACCGCTGATTACACCAGCAAATTCTTCACCAATACGATCACTCAAGAATTCAACCTGTTTTAGTTTGATGGAGTCACGTTCCGCATCCACTGCAACTCGTTCTCTTGCACTGCAATGCTCCCCAAGTTTACGAAGCCCTTCATAATTGTAAGCTTGGGTGCCTACAGCATAACCTTTAAGTAAGCGGTGGACGATTACGTCGGGGTAACGGCGAATAGGACTTGTAAAGTGTGCATAATGTTGGAAACCTAAACCGAAATGCCCAATATTATCTGGGCTGTATTCCGCTTTAGCCATTGCACGAAGAGTGAGCTCTGTAATTATTAATTGTAATGGGCTGCCTTTTACATCGCTGAGTAACTTATTTATACTTTTTGGGCTAACATGATTCCCAAGTTGAAAATCTATACCGATGGGTTTAACAGTCTCAGCTACACTAGCTAATTTTTGATCATCCGGGCGATTATGAACTCTATAAAAATAGGGAAATAAGTTCTTTGATCTTTTACTTGACGATTTCTCTCTCAGGTTGTCGATATGCTCGGCTACGGTTTTATTAGCCATTAGCATACATTCTTCTATTAACCGATGTGCGAATATTCGTTTTTTGAGGATTACTTCAATGGGTTTTCCGGTTTCATCCAATACAAAACGAGGTTCCGGAGTATCAAAATCGATAGCTCCTTCTTTAAACCTTTTTTTCATTAGTACTTTGGCGAGTTTACCAGCCAAATGAACTTTATCCTGAATGGGGTGTTCTTTGCCATCTAATATTTCTTGAGCTTCTTCGTAGGTAAAACGTTGCTTGGAATGAATAATGGTTTCTTGAATAGAATATTTCACCAAGAACCCTTTATCATCAATCTCCATAAAACAACTATAACAGAGTTTGTCTTCATTTGGGCGAAGGGAGCATACTCCATTACTTAATCGCTCCGGTAGCATAGGAATAACTCTATCAACCAGATAAATACTGGTCGCGCGATTATACGCTTCATCATCGAGTACAGATTCTTTGGGCATGTAAGCCGTTACATCGGCAATATGCACCCCTAAATAATAGTTTCCATTTTCGAGATATTTAATACTTAATGCATCATCGAAGTCTTTTGCATCGTATGGATCAATGGTGAAAATTGTTTCATCACGAAAGTCTACGCGACGTTCAATCTCTTCAATTGAAATTTCGAGAGGAATTTCTTCTGCGTAAGCCTCCACATCAGGTGGAAAATCAGCCTTAAGTTCGTTCTCTGCTAAGATGGAAAGTATGTTCGCATCGTTACTTCCGGTTTTACCAAGAATTGAAGTTACAACAGCTTCAGGCAATGCTTTATGATGAACCCACCTTTTAAGTTCAAATATTACTTTGTCATCTTGTTCTGCGCCATTTACATTTTCCGGTTGAACAAAAAATTCAACATGTGCTGATTTTACATCAGGTTGAATCAAGAAAGTTTTAACACCGGTTCTTTTAAACGTACCTACATAAAAATCTTTCCCACGTTCAAGAATTTCTACAACTTTACCCTGCGGTTGGCCTGATCGTTTATTCACCCCTTGGATCATCACTTGAACAACGTCGCCATTTAACGCGGTAGAGACATCACGATGAGATACCCTAACATCATCATCCAACTCGTCAATAATTACAAATCCTGTACCTCTCGGTGTGATTTGGATTCGACCTTCAAGTAAACCGCGAAAATTTTTCATGGACCGAGGTTCTTTTTTCCCAGATTTGTTCAATCCTAAGCTATTTCCATTTTTTAAGATTAACCCTTTACTTGAAAGGCTGTTGAGAGCTTTATCAAACCGTTTATATTCTTTTTTACTCCCTAAATGAAGTAACTCCTCTAGTTCGTTTTTATGAAAAGTTTGTTTGGGATGATTATTTATTAAATCGAGGATGAGTTCCTCAAGTGTGCTGAGCCGTTGATTTCTGCTCATTATATCCTATTGGGTTAATCTGTTATTCAGATGTTGCTATTTCTGTGTTATCCTTTTTTTTGCCAAACAATTTTCGGAAAGGACTTGTAAGCCGCCGGAAAAATTCTTGCCACGAATTAAAACTAACTTCTGCTTCAAATCCAACCCCATTTATATCTTGCGCTTGTTGTGTATCCTCCCCACCGGTAATATTACTAAATGTACGATCTTGCCTGTGAAAAGCAGAAACTGAGAGTGTATTATTTATTCGATAGGTTGCACCAATATCTCCAATATTTGATTGTGCTCCTGTTATCTGACCTTCTCTACTAAGAATAATGCGATCGTTATATAGTCTGAGTGCGACACCAAGATCTACATTATTATAAGTATTCAAATTAAAATCTATATCCAAACTACCAATATCACTTCGCAGTAATGAATTTATTTGATTTGATAACAACGGGCTAATAACCTGGCTGGAAAGGAGTGGATTTAAAACAGCACTACTTCCACTAAAATTTGTAGCTAATGTATTTGTCGCATCAGAACTTGCTGTTGAGGATGGAATAAAATCACCCATTAAAAGAAAACTTGCGGCTTGAATCAGTTTTTCATCTTCATTTCGGTTAAGAGTGGCAATTTGAGTATTTAACGTAGAATTTTGCCGAGTTTCAAAATTATTCGGTAGTCGAAAGTAGAAATTATTTTCAATGGCAGTGATTGAACCACCTACATTTAGTACAAGTTCTACAGGAACACGTTGGGAAGTCTCAGAATCTAAATTAGATCGCGTCTGAGTTAGTGTATTTATATCCGGTCTGGCCTCATAAATGGCATTTAAATCTAAGCGAGCGTTTCCGGGCTCTCCTTCCCAAATAATGGTACCATTGGGTTCCAAATTAAACCTACGAGTAAATATTTCGCCACTAACAAATTGGTATGTTCCACCATTTATATCAAATTGACCGAACATACTTAATTGTTCATCCTCTAGACGTATACCTAACCTCCCTGTACCTTCTGCTTCAATCTGATCACCGGTAACCGGATCGAAAATAAGCTGGACTTCCATAGGATTTTGAGCTACCAATTGTAGATCGAGGGTGAATCGTTCAACAAAAGTACGATCAAAAGGGTTTACTTCTTCATCTGCATTCTGGCTGGTGGACGTTGCCTTAGAATTTGTGCCTGCTCTGGATTGGAAGTCAAAGGAATCAACAAATCGAATAAATTTATTGTCTTCATCAAACTCAGTTTCTTCAAGTAATGGGATTCCAATTCTCGAATAATCTGAAATTATTATAGGTGTTTCAGTGGTTAAAACCGGATTTAAATTCGTGCCTGTCATTCTAATAATTGAACTACCGTATGCATCACCAAAAAAAGCTAGATCAGGATCAAAAGTATTATTTAAAAAATGGAATTCATTCATTTCTAAGGTGATGTCCATTTCATGAATTTTTCCCAAATCACCCAAATCGTAGGTTCCATTCAAAATGGCACTACCGCCTGAAGGATCAATGATAAACAAATCATTGAAAATGAGACCATCCTCACGATTGAAGGTAATGTTACCCAAACCAAAATAAAACGTATCTAGATATCTAGGCCGAAAGAAAATGGCATCTTCCATACCAATATCGTAATTCAACGAGAAATCGAAGTCTTCAAGATTGCCCCATACAGATCCACCTCCGCTTGCAATGCCAGACATTTCGGTGAAAACTCGTGGGGCGATAAATGGCAGAACCCATAAATCAATTGATTCGAAGTTCAGATCGAAATAAAAAAGGGAATCTTCATTTACAAATTCACCTTCCTCCGGGGCAAGTACATACCCTTCTAAAGTTACATTTTGTCCGCGTCGATCTGTTCTTGTAAAATATTCAGGATATTTAACCGAGTCTGTTGATACAGTTACTTTAGTATCGAATCGGTTAAGGTCGGAATTAAATAAGCTGCTTACTTCAACGTCTCCAATTACCCGATCGTCAATAGAAAGTGCTTCAATCCCTAAGCCACCTTGAATAGTGGGTATTCTAGTTAGGGATTTTGTGGTGAAATCGGCATCCAGAATTCCCGAAAAACCAATTCGTCCATTAATAAGATCAGAGATTCTGGCAAGGTCCACATTTCGAATAATATAATTCACTGAGTCGCTTGGTTGATCGCTGAAAACACCTTCAAAATTTAATGATTCCTGCTCATTTTGAAACTCAAAATCCTGAAACTCGAGTCTTTCATTATTAGAATATGCAAGTGCCGGTTTGCCAATACTTTGCCATTTATAATTTGAATTGCCCATAGTCAAACTATCCACAGTCATCTTAAAAGTGGAATCTGACAATAGAGCAAAACCTTGTACAAATAAATCGTTATCACCGGCTATCGCGCGTATGGAATTCTGAACGAAGATACTATCATCATTCAATTGAAAAGAAAACTCTAGCTCACCGGCATCTAAATAGTCTGACTTAAAACTAGCCGCATTACTAAGTACTTGGAGGCTCGAAAATGATTTTAACGATTCATTCTTTCGAAAACTGCCTGTTAGTTGCAACGACAAAGAATCAGCTTCGAAAGTTTTATATGAAAAACTACTATCAACAAAAGAAGCATTGAATAAAATTGACTCGCTACTAACATTGAAATTTGAACTGGCTGTTAGTTGGCTTCTTAATGCCGGAATTGCGGGTAGATATGCTCGAATTAGATCCAAATCTTTTAAATTTACATCTAATTGAATTGATGCTTTTAATGAGTCTTTAATGCTCCATTCTAAAAAAGTACTTTCATCGAATAGAACCTCGCTTTTAATTTTATTAGAAATATTTCGAACCCAGAATTTTGCTAAATCGAGCACATGATCGGGTTGGAAATCGCCATTTATTGAAATATCGATGGGTGTTGAGGTTAATCGAAAACTTTTTTCGTTTCCAAAACTTGAATTAAAATCGGCATAAATCTGATGATTTTTTAGGGTATCACCTTCAATAACCGTATTTGGCAATTCTATGGTTAACAATCCAAAAGTATTGTCAATGTCTGAACCGCTAATTCTGAAATTGTAGTTTAAATCTACCAGGGAATTACTTAAGACATCTGCATTTGCGAGTGCTTTCAAATCAAGCTGAATGGCGGTCCCACTTAACTCCATATAATTCGTTGTGTCGTTTAAAGCTATTAGTCCGGAACCGTCTAAATAGCCTGTTCCTGATGTCAATAAATAATTGGGTTCAATTTTTCCGGCATTCCATATTGACAACATATTCAAAGAGTCAAAATCGAAAGCATTGATTGCACCATCGGATAATTGCAACCCAAAATTGCCCTTTGCAATATTCGGATCTAATGAATTTGTAGATAATTCAAGAATACCATTCAAATCAGTTGTCTCGATATTAGACTGTAACAATCCTCCAAGATTTAGATTTTCCAGGTTCCATTTTAAATCCAATTGTAACGAGTCTGTTCTTTCTATTCTTGTTCTTGCCGAAATGGATCCCCTATCTCCAGAAAGTTCCATAGTGCTTAAAATACTCTTCGAATTTCCTAAAATTTTTCCTTTAATCTGGGTTTGCGAGATAACTTCTCTTTGTAATTTATTTAAAGACGGAATCCAGGCTTTCAGGTTTACTGAGTCTAATTGTAATCTTTCTATATCAAGATTTATAAATTCTGATTCGTAGCCTCTTGCGGGTTTAAATGCACCATACCCCTCCATTTCTGTATTACCTACTAATAAATAGGCACTATTTACCGTAATACTATCAGTTTTTCCTTCAACATCAATTCTTGCATAAATTTGCTCTTCAATATCAGGAAAGTCTAGAACGAGTTTTTTGAGATTTTTTGGATATGTGATTAATTCGTCAATCGAAATGCTAAAATATGACTCATCAAATTGTTGATTAAGATTAGGTTTAAGCATGTTGATCCCATCGAATTCTGCACTAAAACGAAGAGCATTCTGTAACGTGCTAACATTAAATGCATTGAACTCTAAAAAACGATCATCATTAAAGATTTGACCAAATATATTTATACGTTCAATCTTAGTTTCGGGAACACTAAATGATAAATGCTCAATATCTAGAAATCGTTGATCGTCACTGTATTCAAAATATGTTTCTAATGAAAGGCTACTAAGTGTAAGTATCTGAGTGTTGATAAAAACACTATCATCAATTGAAATATTATCAATTATAATGGTTCCATTGTGAGCTTTTACACTTGGAAATAAAAGCCCAATTTCATTTCTATTTTTCGGATTTTTCAAGGTATCCGAAGAAACATTTGGCGCCATATTCGCCTTAAAAAAAGTTGACAAACCCTCTTCTACATCGAAATAAATTCTAGGTTCAAAAATTTCTAGCGAGGGAAATATTAGTTGATTACTGAACCAACCACGTAAGTCAATACTAGCTTTTGTCGAATCGACACTAATTAATATTAAAGACTTAGTAGAATCAGAATACAGGTTAATGTTTGAAAGAGAAAATGAAAAAGGAACATGCCCGGATAAATCGCCAATTTCTAAAACCGCTTGTCGATTTGCATTAAATGAATTCTCAATACGGTCGGCGATGTAGACTTTAGAGAAAGGAAGCTGAATTATAACGTACAGTAAACTTAGTAGAATAATGGACGTAGCTATCAATATTCCTATAGAGTTCCAGAAATAAACCCAACTTTTATGTAGCCACTTTAGGGTCATACTAGCAGAATTGCTTAATTAAAAAAGACCAACTTTTGTTTAAGATTTGATCATCTTCAACTTTATACATCATCGGTTGGCCTAGTGCTTTCAACAATACTAATCTGATAGACTGATCTGCAACTTTCTTATCAAGTAGCATTAACTGATTCAAATCCTCAACTAATGTTTCGCTACTTAAGTTGATATCGTACAAATATTTAAAAGCATTCAAATGCTCAATATCTATTTCATTTCCTAGTTCATTTGATGCCGAAACAGCTCCATACATACCGGCAAAAACAGCCTCACCGTGACTGTATTTTGAATATCCACCTATCTTTTCGATAACGTGACCATAAGTGTGTCCAAAGTTTAAAAATGCACGAACTCCACCTTCATGAACATCACGTTCTACAATATTTATTTTAATTTCAGCGCTTTTTTTTATGACTTTAATCCAATTACTCGGCGGTGCAAAATTACCGTTTTGGATTAAGTTTTGAAGAGTCACTAATAGTTCAGGCTCTTCAATCATTCCATATTTAATAATCTCACTTAAGCCGTTCACCCATTCTTTGGAAGGCAAGGTTTCCAAAAAATCAATATCTGCAAAAACGGCCTTAGGTTGATAAAAAGCGCCTATCAAATTTTTCCCAGTTAAGTGATTAATTCCCGTTTTACCACCAATTGAACTATCAACCATTGCTAATAAACTAGTAGGCATGTGAATTAGCGGAAGTCCACGTAAAACACTTGCTGCTACATATCCACTTAAATCACCAACAACTCCGCCACCTATTGCCAGAACCGGAGTTTTTCTTTCCACTCCTTCTTTAAGAATGTAATCGACAATACTCGAGAACTGCTCTAAACTTTTACTCTTTTCACCTGCAGGAACCACATAAGTAAGAATATTTGAGAAAACAGGATCAAAAACTTCCTGTACACGGCTAATATGCTGTTGATGCACATTCCGATCAATTATTACCATCAATTTATGCTTTCCAAAGTTCTGAGTTATAAACTCACAAGCTTTTTCAAGCAGACCATTGCCCACATGATATTTATAGTGATCGGTAGTTTGTGTAGAAACTGATATGGATTCAAACATATCGTTGTAATTTTTCAATAAGCTTTGCTGCTTGCTCTTCCTTCGATTCGTAACCTGTAGATTCCAGTATTATCTGAGCCTGATTATATAAGTGTTCTCGTTTCAAATATAAGCTTTCCAATTCACTAAAAAGAGTTTCCCTTGATTTAATTTCACCATGTTCATCTAACACAATTGGGCGCTTTTTATTTCGTTCAATTCGATCAACGATTACATTCATTGGCGTTTTAAGAAAAACCAACAAGCCAAATAATTTAAGATGATCAACTACCTGTTGATTATGTAATGCCCCCCCGCCAAGTGCAATTACTCCTCGAAAATTTTGCGTGACTTCAAGTAGACTGTGCCATTCTCGATCACGAAAATATGCTTCTCCTCGACTATTAAATATTTCTTTAATCGAACAACCTTCTTTTTGAGCTATATATTCATCGAGATCAAGAAAAGGACGATCTAACTCCTTCGCCAGAATTTTACCAATCGAACTTTTTCCAGTTGCCATAAATCCAACTATAAAAATACTTTCTGCAAATTTTTTTAAACGATACAAATTCATTCGAAAGGATTTTTAGGTTCAACAATGAGAACATTTTCTTTCTGCACCAAAACTGCACCCGGTGCTGCACCCTTTGGTTTCCGTATAAATTTTCTCTTCGTATAAATCACAGGCACAAGTTGCGAACCTTTAGCTTTCGATTGATACGCTGCAAAACTTGCAATTTCTTCGATGATAATTAGTTCCGGTTGGTTTTTTGAATTATTCATTCTGATAAGAACGTGTGATCCTGAAACCCCTCGCGCATGTAACCAAATGTCTTCTTTGTGAGATTTCTGAACAAGTATGTCATTACTTCTGGCATTTTTTCCAATCCAGATGGTGAAGCCCATATACTCTTTTACATAAAATGCATTACTAGGTTCCTCTTTAGTGCGAGTATTTTGTTCTAAAATGGAGAGGTAATTTCGATTTGTTTTTGCCCATTCTGTAAGCACTCGCATATCATTTATAGTCTCAATTTCTTCTAGTAAATCACTATAAATAGTTCGTTTACTTTCCAATTTGGGAATTTTATCAATCGATTCTTGGTAGGATAAAATAGAATTTGACGATCGGGAATAATAACGCTGGGCATTTTCAGCTAAATTTAAAGCTCGTAACAGAGGTATTTGAATCTTATGCCCTTGACGATATAAGTCATCCAACTCAATATTGGTTTCTCCTGAAATCGAATGATGCGCATTAGCCATCAAAATATGTGCATACTTTTCATATTGATTTGCTTTTTCCAGACCTTTATCTGCTTGATACAAATTTTGAAGTGCCGACTCCAATCTTTTTAATTGCCGCTTAATCGATTTAATTAAAACAGATTTTCTTTGATGCAGTCTTTGATTGTGAGCGTAATTTTTGAAACGAATTCTAACTAATTCATTTACAGTATCGGTCGTATCCACCGTTTTTGCCGGTAATAAAGATTCCGGTATTAATGAGACTTCTTCGCCATTCAGAATTCTAAATTCAGCCTTAGTTCTGAGTGTCAAATCAATTTCTTTTGAAAATTTGAGTAATTCCTCGTCAGTGTAATCTTTAAAACTATGATATTCCGATAATTTCTTAATCCAGGCTTTAGGAAGTATCGGCAACATCACTTGAAGTTTCCTGTCTGCGGGTAGAGTGTTATCAATATTGATTGAAAATAATTCTGGGATTAACGGAGTAGGTTCGTCATCACCAATAGCATCCCGATCTTTAAAAGTTTCTATAATTCGCTCGTCTTTTGAGAGTACTGCATTGGCTTTCGATCCAAATAATTTAAACCAAAGCCGGTATCCATCTTCAAAACAGAAAGAAATAAGGCGTTCATTTTCCTCGAGTTTTATTTCTTGAATTGGCAGTCCATAAATTGTCTCAAAAAACTGTTGGGTGTTAGTTTTTTTGGCAGGTCGGAATGAATCTAAAAAAAGAGCTGAATTTCCAGGACTCGAATTAAAAATTAGTCGGAAACTATCTTCTTCATTTTCGATAAAAAGCTCGAGTTGATTTTTAAAAGGCGTTACTGATTGTTTTAACCAACTTTTTAAAAATTTGGTTTTGAACTCACCCAATAAATATATTAATTCATAGTAGTTCATAAGAAATAGTTAGCAATGAGAGAGCAAATTAAATAGTAATTGAATGCATTATCCGATTTTTAATTCCATCGTAAACACTGTAAAAACACAACTGGGAAAACGAGGAATACAAAGTAATACCTTTAAAACTTGGGAAGATAATAAAATCCATGCCATTGGGCTTGAAATGGGAATAGGACTATCGAGTAGTTCTGATTATGTGGAGTCCTTAGCAATAAATTTTGATTGGGATAGCTTCCGAGAAACTTCAGTAGCCCGACGAATGGACGGAATGAAAGGACATCCTTTTCTGAGAGTTGAGAAATTAGTAGAGATTGATGTATCTCCAACCATTGATATCGAAATGACATGGCTATTTAATATTGATGCATGTCAACCCCATCAAGCGGGGCGCGAAGGCAATTATCGTATTGAGCAAGCAAGTAAATGGATGGAGTCTATCAGCATGCAAATAAATGAAATGCTTAAAAACGAAAATATTATTACTCGGTGGCACATCGAAATTGAGGGCGATGAGCAAGGAAAATATTTAAGTGCGATAAATCTAATCTCGTATTTCCAGTACGAGTTAAGCAACGCTCGAGATTTGAATGAGCTTAAAATTTATGTAAGTAGACGATTACAGGATTTATTACTAAAAGGAAATAGAGTTATCTCAATGTGTGATTCTATTCTTGGGGAATCTGTTGCCGCCTAATGTAATTGCCTTTAATCCTGTCCTAGAGTGCTTTGCATTTACTATAATTGTTCAATTATCGACTTATTTCTGATATTAACAGCATTTATAACTCGGCTGAAACTTTTTATGGGGTATTTTTATTCGCAAAGTCGAGTAATAATAAATAGGTCGAAAATTCCGGAATAAAAGTTTCGAAACATTGGATAGGTGAGGGCGTAACGGCGAAATCTAACCCGCTAATTCAATGTTCAGAGAATGAAAACCAGACATCTTGGTACTTTTTTAACGCTTGCTGCCCTATCAATTTTTACACTTACAGCTTGCAACGATGGAGAGAATAACAATGATAACGACGATGATATTGACTCAACTATAGTAATTCCTGTAGAAGTGATGGATGTGAGTCGTGGAACGATTTCAGCATATTACTCAAACACAGCAACCCTTGAAGCTGTAGAAGAAGCAAGTGTCGTATCAAAAGTTCGAGGAATTATTCAACAAATAATGGTCGAAGAAGGTGATAATGTCCGAGAAGGTCAAATCATCGCAAAAATTGAGGATATTCAATATAGAATTGAAGCCGAGCGTGCAAAAGCCACCATGGATCGCATGTTTAATGACTATCAGCGAAACAAAGAACTATTCGAAAAGGAATTAATAAGTGCTGAGGTTTACGAAAACTCAAGATTTGAATATGAGTCTCAAAAATCTGTGTATGAATTAGCTGAACTGAATTATCAATACACCTCAATAAAATCACCAATTACCGGTGTTGTTTCTGAACGATTAATTAAAGTTGGTAACATGATAGGAATCGATCAACAAGTCTTTCAGGTAACAGATTTTGATCCGATTCAAGCTGTGCTGTATATACCGGAACATGAACGATCAAAAATAAAAGTTAGTCAACGTACCGAGATTTTAGCGGATGCACTTCCTGCTCAAATATTCTACGGAAGCGTTGAGCGCATTAGCCCAATTATTGACCCTTCAACCGGAACTTTTAAAGTAACGGTTTACATGAATCGAGGCCAAGACGAATTACGCCCGGGTATGTTTAGTCGAGTTAAAATTGTTTATGACACACGAGAAAATACAAAGATGATACCAAAAGCTGCGATCATCTCAGAAGATGAGATTCAATCGGTTTTTGTGATAAAAGATTCGCTGGCGTTCCGAAAAATTATTCGTACCGGTTATGTTAATGGTATAAATATTGAAGTGTTAGATGGTCTCACTGATGGTGAAACCGTGGTAACCACTGGTCAGGGCAGCCTCGCAGATAGTACAAAAGTTAATATTGTTGGCCTTTAAGGTCTGATTTAGGATTCAATATGAAACTCATTGATTTTTCAATCAAACGAAAAGTAACTGTGAGCATGTTCACAGTGGCCATTCTATTATTTGGAGTGGTTTCGTTAACTCGCTTAAATGTGAATCTCCTTCCCGACTTAAGTTACCCAACCCTCACCATCCGCACTGAGTTTACCGGTGCAGCACCCATTGAAATTGAAAACTTAATAACAAAACCAATTGAAGAAGCAGTTGGTGTTGTGAAAGGTGTTAAAAAAGTGCGCTCGATTTCAAGAACCGGTCAATCTGATGTAGTTTTAGAGTTTACCTGGGGTACAAATATGGACTTTACTAATTTGGATGTCATTGCCAAATTAGACGCTTTACAACTACCTCTTGATGCAAAAAAACCTGTCACTTTACGCTTTGATCCAACCTTAGATCCGGTTATTCGATATGCGTTGTATTTCGACAAAGAAAGTGTTGAGAATGCTACTGACGAAGATATACCGATTGATTATGCTTCAGTATCTGAACCCATAGATAGTGGTGATGCAATAACTGAACTTAAACAGTTAAGAATAATAGCTGATGAGCTCTTAAAGAAAAACCTAGAATCTTCTGATGGTGTTGCCGCTGTAAAGATTAGTGGTGGATTAGAAGAAGAGATTCAAGTAAACCTCGACCAAAGAAGATTGGCTTATTTGAATATTCCAATAGAATCTATCACGCAAATATTAGGAGCTGAAAATGTAAATCTTTCAGGTGGTAGACTTGAAGAAGGGACTCAGCAATATTTAGTAAGAACTCTAAATGAATTTAAAAGTATCGAACAAATTCAAAATGTTGTTGTCTATACTTCGAATTCTAACACTGTTTATCTTAAAGATATTGCAGAAGTTACACAAGCTTATAAAGAAAGAGAAGCAATAACACGCTTAAATGGAATGGAAGCTGTTGAAATAGCCATCTATAAAGAAGGTGATGGGAATACGGTTGCCGTAGCCGAAGTTGTTGAAGAACGAATTGCTCGTATTCAAGAAACTTTGCCGGAGGGTATGAAGCTGGAAAAAGTATATGATCAATCTATTTTCATTTCTTCAGCAGTTAATGAAGTGCGTAATGCAGGTATAATTGGAGGAATTTTAGCCATCTTGGTGCTATACTTTTTCTTAAGAAATTTCTGGAGTACCGTAATTATTTCGATTTCAATTCCGGTTTCAATCGTAGCTACTTTCAATTTGATGTATGGAAATGACATTTCATTAAACATTATGTCACTAGGCGGTATTGCACTTGGAATTGGTATGCTGGTTGATAATTCCATCGTTGTGCTAGAGAATATTGCCAGGCACCGTGATATGGGAAAAAGTGTTCTAAAAGCTGCCCAAGATGGTGCCGGTGAAGTTGGAACTGCCGTTATAGCTTCTACCTTAACAACAGTTGCTGTGTTCTTTCCACTAGTTTTTGTTGACGGTATTGCCGGGCAACTATTCCGCGATCAAGCCCTTACAGTAACATTTTCTTTATTAGCTTCTTTAGTTGTGGCTGTCACTCTAATTCCAATGATGTCGTCTTTAAGTGGCAAGAAAAAAGAAATTGCTCCACTTTCATTGAAAGAGCCAAAAACAGGATTTGGAAGAGCAATGCGTGCCTTAAGACTTTTCTTTTTCTACACTATTCCATCTGTAATATCAAAAGGCATCAAATATGTGATTGCAGGTATATCGTTTGTTTTTACAAGGATTTTCTACTTCCCTTTAATGGCATTTGATAAAACCTATAGTGCTATTGAACGCTTATATGTTAGTATTCTAAAAGGTGCCTTAAATCACCGAATAACTGTTTTAGGTATTGCTGTAGTTGCATTTGCAGCTTCTTTAATGCTTGTTCCTAAAATTGGAATTGAGTTGATCCCACAATTATCACAAGGTGAATTTAAAGTTGAGTTTAAGCTTCCTCCCGGTACACCAATAGAACGAACGGATGCTGCATTGAGAAGTGTACAAACTGCCACAAATAGTAATTCAAGTGTCCGTTCAAGCTTTGCTGTTGCCGGTACTGGTAACCGAATGGATGCTAATCCGGATGAAGGTGGTGAAAATTGGGGCGAATTAAATGTATTGTTAGCATCAGGAGCTTCTGCAAACCTTGAAGAGCAAACGATGAATAGTATGAGAGCATCATTAGGGCAAGTTCCAGGACTTCAATACAAATTCTCAAGACCATCCCTTTTTACATTTTCAACACCGGTAGAAATTGAAGTTAGCGGATTTAATCTCGACGACCTGAAAGAAGTGAGTGATCGGCTTTCAAGGCAGATGGACTCAAACCCAAGGTTTTCTGACGTAAAAAATACTATGGAAATCGGATCACCCGAAATTCAGATTCTATTTGATAGAGACCGTGCGGCAGCTCTAGGTTTACAAGTATATGAAGTTGCCGACCGTATTGTAAGTAATGTTCGCGGTGATGTTGCTACCCGTTATACCTATCGAGATAGAAAAATTGATGTATTAGTAAGAGCCCGTGAAGACGACCGTTCTTCAGTGGATGAGATTCAGCAAATTGTAATTAATCCCGGAGCTGATAGACCTATCCCACTTAGTGCAATTGCTGATGTTAGGGTTGCAAATGGACCCGGTGAAATTCGTCGTGCTTCTCAACAACGTGTAGCCTTAGTAACAGCAAATCTTAGTTATGGTGATTTAGGCGATGCAGCCGTTGATGTTCAAAAAATTATTGCTGCTACAAGTATGCCAATTGGTACGGTTGCCCGAATTGCTGGACAGAATGAAGAAATGGCAAATTCATT
>Ga0316205_10002624_pt1 | contig 18313 bp, 15 predicted proteins | sample 3monthpyrite_MG_FD_204941 | JGI IMG/M metagenome (GOLD analysis project Ga0316205, IMG submission 204941) | Microbial mat bacterial communities from mineral coupon in-situ incubated in ocean water Damariscotta River, Maine, United States -... | ecosystem: Environmental > Aquatic > Marine >... | reverse complement strand
CACAGAGGCATCGATCTGTTCTTTGAATTTCTCGACCGCGAGGTCCAGATTGACTCCCATGATGTATCTCCTTGGTGCTGATTAGAAAAAATTGGTTTATGCAATAAAGAATTCAAGCTTCATATTTGAAACAAATATTATTCACTCGGTTCAACTCATGCATCGACACCTTGTCTGGCTAATTTACTGCCGGTATAACTGCGACTGAAAACAAAGGTGAATGCATGCATCAAGCTGCTGAACGGGAAATAGATCATGAACAATTCAACCGTAAACAAGTGAAATACCCGTAAGCCGGAAAAAGATTCCAGTAGCGCCATGCACCCGGTTAGCATCACGACAAAAGTAAGGATGGTTGCAATATAATCATCAGCGGTTGAAATTAACCGGGTCACTGGGTGAGTGAGCCGATACAGTAATAACAACAACAAGCCGGCAAAAGCAATTTCTGCGACCAGTATAAAGGCCCAATAGGGCATCGGTGTCCAGCCAAACCCCAGTATATGTTGTTCAATAAAGCGAATGTGAGGAGCGGCAAACACGAGTAGTATAAATAATCCCAGATGGAACATATAGCCAGCGATAACGAGAATGCGGATGCGTGGGGTTACTTCTTTATGTGGAAAAAAACGACTAATGTTTGTGCGAACAGAGCCAGCGAAACCGGATGCTCGCGGTGTTGCCAGATCAGCCTTGATGCCGGCGCGCAATATCGAAGCTAACCTCCAGATCACCCCGACGATGAAAACGATGACGGCGAAATCCCAAAATATTCCATCCACGAATTGCGCGAACATGCATTTCCTCCTCGGTTATTGAATATTCAATCAAGTACCTGTATCAGTTATCTGAAATCGGGCTTGCTTTTCCTGTTGCAGCAACTCCACCAGCAACCGCTTCCTGCTTTGAGTCTTTCGTTGTAGTCGCTTGCATCTCCTCATACCAGCGGTCATGATGTGCCTTGGCCCAGTTTTCATCGACATAACCTGTACTCATACTAGATAAACTACCTTCCATGCCGGCTGTCCCCAGATAAATGTGTCCGAAAGAAACGGCGATCATGACGATGGCAGCGATGGTATGAATGACATGCGACAAAGCCATAATTTCCCTGCTTTGTCCTAATATCGCAAAGTCCAGTATGAGTCCGGTCACGCACAGTGCAAGCCCCAGAAAGCTGGCTAACCAGTACCAGACTTTCTCACCGGCATTGAAGCGTCCGGCGCTGACATGTCCTCCAAGCATGCCGCCGGCCTTGAATAACCATTTCAGATCACCGCTCGCATAAAAGTTATCCTTGATAAAGGTAATAATCAGCGCGAGCATGGCGACCAGGAAAAGTGGTCCGATCAGGTTATGAACCTCCTTGCTCGCAGAGGCCGTTATTGAAAATCCTTCAAGCCCGAGTAAAGGGATCAATACCATGCGCCCGTAGAGCAGAATGAGTCCGGTAACGCCGAGCAACCAGAAAATAACAACAGTAAACCAATGCACCATTCTTTCATTTAATGTGAAGCGCAGTATTTTTTTGCCGGAGAAACCGCCGGGGATACGCAGTGTTCCTCTGACAAGATAAAACAAAACAATTAACCCCAGGATTGCACCCATTAGATAGGCACCATAAGGTGCCAGCATTTCCATGCGGTACTGGCGCCAGTCCTCACCACTTTTATTGATGAGAATGCCGGTATCCACTCCTTTAACTTGTGTGCGACCTATGACATCAGTATCCCGTTGTCGTACTTCTCGCCACAAATCACCACCTGGATGCTTTACCTGGGTTTGATATTCATTGCCCTGGACAGAAGATCCGGATACGGCCGAGATGGCATAGGGAATCAAGGGTGCTATCAGCACCAGCAGCAAGGTCAGTATGCCGACATTTCGCATTTGCCTTTTTCTAGCTATATTCATGGTCATCCTTTCTGCATAAATTGTACAGCTACCGAAATCATCAGCAATTGAACAATACAGTGGAAGCAGGTCAATCCGTACTACTGGCTTTGCCTGCCTTACCCTGAGATACCCGCAAACCGGCATTCTCATAGGCAACACCCCAGTTCATCACACTCGCGCCACGATTAATGATACGTTTCCGGTAAATGTCAGAGACTATATCGGCATCGCCAGCGAGCAAGGCCTTGGTGGCACACATTTCTGCGCACAGTGGTAACTTACCCTCGGCCAATCGATTAGAACCGTATTTCAGTTTTTCTTCACTGCTGAAATTCTCTTCGGGGCCACCTGCACAGAATGTACATTTATCCATCTTGCCGCGACTGCCAAAGGCTGCTGAGGATGGAAATTGCGGTGCACCGAAGGGGCAGGCATAAAAACAATAACCACAGCCGATACAAATATCTTTGTCATGCAAGACCACGCCATCGTCGGTGATATAGAAACAATCTACAGGACAGACTGCCGCACAAGGTGCGTCTGAACAATGCATACAGGCCACTGAAAGGGAACGTTCACCTGGTTCGCCATCTTTAATAGTGACCACGCGGCGACGGTTTACACCCCAGGGAACTTCGTTTTCATTTTTACACGCCGTCACACAGCCATTACACTCGATGCAGCGTTCAGCGTCACAATAAAACTTCATGCTTGCCATGGTCTTCTCCTCTCTATCAAGCCTTGCTGATGCGGCACAGGGACGCCTTGGTCTCCTGCATCTGTGTTACCGAGTCGTAACCATATGTCATGACCGTATTGCAAGCTTCACCCAGAACAATGGGATCAGCGCCATCGGGGTATTTTGCACGCAGGTCCTTACCCTGAAAATGACCGCCGAAATGAAATGGCATGAAGGCTACACCTGCAGCGACACGACGGGTCACCTGTGTCTTGACCTTAACACGTGCACCTTCCGGTCCTTCAACCCAGACGGTTTCGCCATCCTTGACGCCAATGTTATTAGCATCACGCGGATGAATTTCGACAAACATATCCTGCTGCAATTCTGCCAGCCAGGGATTGGAACGGGTTTCATCACCACCGCCTTCGTATTCCACCAGGCGTCCGGACGTCAGGATGATGGGGAAATCCTTGGAATAATCCTTTGCCTGTATGGAGGCATAGCGTGTCGGCAGGCGCCAGAACGATTTGCGGTCTTCGTAGGTTGGATATTTCTCCACCAGATCACGTCGAGAGGTGTATAAGGGTTCGCGATGGATGGGTACCGGGTCAGGGAAGGTCCATACCACGGCACGTGCTTTGGCATTGCCGAATGGCGCGCAACCATGTTTGATAGCAACACGTTGAATACCACCGGAGCGGTCAGTCTTCCAGTTTTTGCCTTCCGCCAGTTTTTTCTCATCTTCCGTCAGTTCTTCCCACCAACCCAGCTTCTTGAGTACGGCAGCGCTGAATTCGGGATAACCATCCTTGATGCCTGAGCCACGTGAGTAAGAGCCTTCGGCTAATAAATTGACTCCATTTCGCTCAACCCCGAAGCGCGCTCGAAAGGTCAAACCACCATCGGCTACTGTTTTGCTGGTGTCATACAGATTGGGAGTGCCGGGATGCTTCATCTCAGCCGTACCCCAGCAAGGCCATGGCATTCCGTAATAGTCGTTGTCACAAGGTCCGCCCTCGGCTTTAAGACTGGTATAGTCGAAGGTCCCCCAGTGTTTCTGGTGTAACTTCAGACGTTCAGGGCTTTGCCCGGTATAGCCGATAGTCCACATACCACGATTAAATTCCCGGGTAATATCTTCTATCAGCGGTTCGTCATTATTAACCTTGATATTTTTGAAGCACTGTTCTGCGAAACCGAGTTTCTTTGCCAGTTTGTACATAATGATATGATCAGGAAGTGACTCGAATAATGGATCAAAAACCTTGTCACGCCATTGCAGTGAACGATTAGAGGCCGTAACCGAACCGTATGTTTCAAACTGCGTTGCTGCCGGTAATAGATACACACCATCAGTACGATCATGCATTACAGCCGATACAGTAGGATAGGGATCGACGATCACCAGCATATCCAGTTTTTCCATAGCTTTTTTCATTTCAACACCACGGGTCTGGCTATTCGGTGCATGACCCCAGAAAATCATTGCGCGTACATTATCCTTTTGTGCAACATTTTCCTTATCCTCCAGCACCACATCGATCCAGCGCGATACGGGGACACCGTTGGTGTTCATTATCGGGACATCCTTTTCGCCTTTCTTTTCATAGCTGCCGTTATCGAAGCGACCTTTGACCCATTCATAGTCCAGATCCCAGACCTTGGACCAGTGTTTCCATGCCCCTGATGACAGGCCATAGTAGCCGGGTAAGGTGTTAGCCAGTACTCCCAGGTCAGTGGCACCCTGGACATTATCATGTCCGCGGAAAATATTGGTACCGCCACCGGAGACACCCATGTTGCCCAGGGCTAGCTGGAAAATACAGTAGGCTCGGGTATTGTTGTTACCTGTGTGATGCTGAGTGCCGCCCATGCACCAGATAAAGGTTCCTGGTCGATGGTTGGCCATGGTTTTTGCTGCCGCATATACCTGTTCTTCGGGTACACCGGTAACACGTTCGACTTCATCAGGCGTCCATTTAGCAATTTCTTTTTTGACTTCTTCCATGCCGTAAACACGTTGCTTGATAAAGTTCTTGTCTTCCCATCCATTCTTGAAAATATGCCAGAGCATACCCCAGGTAATCGGTACATCAGTTCCCGGTCTTATTTTCAGGTACTGATTGGCATGCGCTGCAGTACGGGTAAAGCGTGGATCAATAACGATCAGTGGAGCATTGTTTTCCTCCATCGCTTTCATCACGTGTAACAGTGAGACAGGATGTGCTTCAGCAGGATTGCCACCAATAATCAGAATGGCTTTAGAATTATGAATATCGTTGTATGAATTGGTCATCGCACCATATCCCCAGGTGTTTGCAACACCTGCTACGGTAGTGGAATGACAAATTCTTGCCTGATGGTCAACATTGTTGGTGCCCCACATGGCAGCAAACTTGCGGAATAGATAAGCCTGTTCATTGTTGTGTTTGGCAGAGCCCAGCCAGTAGACGGAATCCGGACTGCTTTGTTTGCGGATTTCCATTAATTTATCACCAATTTCATTGATGGCCTGTTCCCAGGAAACTTTTTTCCATTTGCCATTCTCTAGCTTGGTAGGATATTTCAAACGACGTTCGCCATGGCCATGTTCGCGTACCGATGCGCCTTTAGCGCAATGTGCGCCGAGATTAAATGGATGATCAAAAGCAGGTTCCTGACCTGTCCACACGCCATTCTGTACTTCGGCAATAATGCCGCAGCCAACCGAACAGTGTGTACAGATAGACCGGACGTTTTTGGTCTCTGAGCTACTATTGGTATTTTCTGATTTGGCCTGCGCTTTTTTCATCATGCCGGGGACCAGCATAGTGCTAAGCGCTGCGCCACCCGCCATAATGCCGGAATTGCGCAGGAATGTACGACGATCCATACTCAAACCGGAAACACTGGCGACAGCGTGACTGGCTGTCGTGGATTCAGTGACACTATGCGAATCCTTAGCGCTCTTTTGCTCCGGTAGCACTTGATCGGATACCTTGATTAGTTTCATTTTCTCTCCTCCGATTTGCGTTACAAGCGCTATTAGCTCGCGGCAGTTTTATAGTAATCAATAATGTGTTGAGTCAATCGATAGCCTTTTGAATCTTCATCTGCTGCAGGGGACTCATCCACAGTACTGGCCATCGCAATACCGGGTGCTGTTGCAGCCAATGCAGCACCTGTGCCACCCGCTAAAGTGTCATGTAAAAATTTGCGTCGACCTTTGTCGGTTTGCTTGTCGGACTTTTTCATGTTTGTTCCTCCGGATGAAAAAATATCTACATCATACGTTCATCGAAAAATAGCGACGTTCGAGATCAAAAAATGCCTGACCAAATCGCCCTGCAGCCCGGTAAAATACCGCATTTTTTGCACTACTCAAATCTTCAAAGAACTGTCCAAACCAGGTATCAATATGGTTTTTATGAAAAGTGAACTGGGTTGAAAAATCTTGATTTTCAGCAATCATCATGGCCATGACTTCACACAAGGCAGCGACGTGATCTTCTGGTTCATGAATATCATCTTGACGTTCAAATCCCAGGGCAGAAAGATCATCTCGCAGTATCGCCAATGGTTTTTCCATCAGGAAACCGGTCAGGTACCAGGATGCAAACGGCACCAGTTCACCACGACCCAGGCCGATAAACAGTGCATGGTATTCATCATTAATACTATCGGGAGCTGCACTGCGTGCAGCCAGGCCGAGCATTGTCATAGCTAGTGATAATTCATCCTCGCGCTGATTGATAGCGGCGAGCTCTTCCACCTGTTCGAGGACTGTTTGTGTGGGTGTAGCACGGAGCAGGGTAGCGAGCAAACCATAGCTACCGGCGCGAAATAGTTGCTCATTATCGAGCTCTTCAGTATTCGAATCAGCAGGGTGCAGTGTTTCTATTGCGGCTACAGGTGTCATATTAATTTTTATATTGTCCTGTGTTGTCATTGACATAGACTTTCCTCAGTTTAAGTAAGAGCAAGTATCAGGCCAGCTTTAAAATGAAAATAACGACAAATAAGGAACATTAATCAGTTCAATAGCCACAGATAGCTAACAATTGAACCAGGTGGCGTCATACTGACTTCCCATTTTGTCTGCTTGCGTCAAATTAGACCGTTTGCCTGGTGTTGCGAATCTGCATGAACAGGTGTTCATGTTGCTTGTAAAGGTAGCGGGCCTGGCACACATTAGTGTTGTCTCGGTGGGGCTTCAAATCCCTGTTTCATCGCTACCGGATCCTGTACGACGTCTGACACTCGACAGTCTTCACACATCATCAGGCGACGCTTGGCGCGCTCATCCTGAAACATCCAGTGCGCGCCCAGTTTATCTGTCATCCTGTTGATCATTGACTGGGTAGCAAAGGGTTTACCACAACTGACACAGCAAAAAGGCGGTTCCTCATGTAGTACACGTGGTTTATTGCGGATTTCACGATCAAACAAAAGACGCGGGCTGATCGAGATAGCATCTTCCGGGCAGGCACTGGTACATAAACCACACTGCAGACAATGGCTCTCGATGAATTGTAGTTGGGGCAGGTCGTCACCTGTTTGAAGTGCATGGCCAGGACAAACACCTGCACAGGAAAAACATAAGGTGCAACGTGTTGCATCGACTGTGGCTGAACCAAATGGTGCGCCGACCGTTAGATTCGCCATCGGCCTGGGGTGGGTTGCCTCAGCGTAAAGATGATCAATGGCCATAAAAGCCGTCTGGCGTTTACCACCTATACCTGAAAACGATGCATTTTTAATCTTAGCCATACCAGGTTCTGATTCTGTATTCAGGGATTCCGGACTGACAAGGCGGATACTGTTATCGGCATATCCCATCGATGCCAGTATTTCAGCAACCGTGACGAGTTGCTGTTCCAGCTGTTTTGAGACACTACTCGGCATGGCACCAGCGTCCACCAGCAGTATTGCGCTGGCCCCATAAGCCAGCGTGGAAAGCCATACTTCGAGTCCTACACTGGCCAATTCCTCTACAAGTACGGGGATCAGATTGTCTGGTTTATGTTCAATGACTTCTCCATCGGCTTCGCTGAAAAAACCAATGATTGGATCTTTTCCATTATGTTCACGGTACACCTTTAACAGGATACGAATCTGCTCCAGAGTGTCCTCGGCGTGAGGATAGGCATATTGAATGGCTCCGCTGGGACAAACGGTGGCACACACACCGCCACCCTGGCATAGATAAGGGTTCACCTCTATAGACTCAACCAGGCTCATGATAGCTTCGGCAGGGCAAGCCTCAATGCAGCGATTGCAGGCGACCTGACCGGCGCGTCCATGTGCACAGATAGAGGCATCGTAGTTGAAGTAACGTGGCTTTTCGAAAGTGCCGACCAGATTAAGGAGTTGTTGCTCGGCACTGACGAGATCCGTTTCATCTATTCCTGCACAGATATAGCCAGGTGGTTTTAACGGCATCGTCAACAGCGGATCCGGGCTCAGATCCAGTATCAGGTCGACATCCACCTGTTGATAGTTTGCCTTACCTTTGTCGCCCAGAATGATACTGAAGGCGCCCAGGTATCCTTCGATGCAAACAGGTCGACCACCGACTGAAATCACAGCAACACCGGGTTCTTCTGTACCATGGAGTAGTATCACCTGAGTTTGCAATGATGCATTCAGTCGTGGGGCAAATTCAATCGCTTCTGGCCCGCCAATGACAGCGACACGACCACTCGACTGATATTTAACTTTACTGGTAGACTTAATGTTCAGGTTCTTTACTGCGGCTAGAGCGGTTGCACGGGCGCTGGCATTATGATCCTGATTTTGCGTGTCTGAATGATTCATTGTTCAACCTCTGCATTATCCTGATCGTTGATGTTTGCCTCAATTTCTGCTTTGGCCAGTATTTCTGCAGATGTATCATCGACATTATCTGATGGAGGCACTGTGGCAAGTTCATTATTCTCTGTTGTTTCTATCGCCTCAGCTTCTGTTAACTCCTGCATGTGCCGTTGTGCCTCCATTTCAATCTGATGTTTCATGTCAGCGGTAATAAGGTCTCCCAGCTTTTCGAAGCTTGTATAATCGCCATCATAGTCATCAAGGCCATCACAAATATTAAATGCCGGACTGTGGAACAGTTTACGCAAAGCCTGTTTACGCAGGGCTTCGCTAACCTTTGGTGAGAGGAAGCCACTGTAATCTGAATCTTCTGTAAGGCTGTCTATCGGAGGCATGTCGGCATCGGTAAGTTGTGGCGCATCAATAGTATCAGGTGTTGCCATCGCTATTTTGCTGGCATCTTTTTGCTGCAAGAGTGCCTGTTGTTTGCGGCGTGACCAGCGGCCAATAAAATCTTCATTTAGACTGTCCGACTTTTTCTTGTCAGTCTTTGAAGATATCATGATGTTAATGATTCCTGTTTCGGGTTTTTCCAGTTCTGGCGTTTGCGCTTAAGGCGTTTTTCCGGGGCGTAATGAGTCAACACAAAGGCTTCTGTCCAGCAATATAGTTCAGGTGGTATGTCTACATCATAGACTTCCTCATCGCCTTCAAGGTATGCATGTGCTTCATCAAAGCTCATACATACAAGAAAGGGTTCTGGCGTATCATTATCATCTCGACTGGCAACCACATAACAACGTGGCGTCGGAGACATGAGGTTTTGGTAATAGCTCTCACACTCGTCGATATGTAATCGAATGTTGAAGCCACTGTACATATATTGCCTGGTATCACCATTTTCATGCACCAGCCGGGCTTCATTCGATTGGGCGTTTTCATTCGCGGTTACTGCGATGCCAATGGCGCTCCATTGATAATCGCACCAGGCACTATTCAGGGGGGGGCTACGTTGCATAATGACGGCTACGGGAAAATGTGTTGGTATAATTCCAATGGATTGATTTGTCGTTGTCACTTTTTTTGGCCATCTCCACATTGCTCATTCGACATGACGACAATGCAAGTTGTATACCAGTGTGTTTAACATCGTCCTGGTTTGATTGTGCATGGCTGTTTGCAGTTCTGTCTGTGTAAGAAAATAACCAGGCAAGGAGTTCAATCGCGTCAATTTGACCCACTGTATTTTATCAGTAGGTCAAATTGCCTCACTATTATTTGTATTTTATTAAATTGAACGTAGTGACCTGAAAAATTCCGAGGCATCTATTTTTCATGATAGCTTGCTGTGCAATGATGTCAGCTGTTTTTAACATACTGCTGGCTGGCTTATTGATTCGGCAGGAACGTTTCTTGCTTCAGGGAAATTGAATCAATAGGCGCGCATCAACATGACACAAATCGAGAGTAATAAAAAATTACAGCAAAAATCCAACGTCTCAAACAATTCATCCGAGCCTGTTTTGATTGATCGTTTTGGAAGACAAATCACTTATTTGCGTATCTCGATAACTGATCGATGTGATTTGCGTTGCGTCTACTGTATGACGGAAGACATGAAATTTGTTCCCCGTACACAATTACTCACGTTGGAAGAGATCGTTAGAATCGGGCGCATCTTTGTTGATTTAGGCGTTAAGAAAATTCGTATCACGGGTGGTGAACCGCTGACTCGTAATAACATGATGTTTGTATTCGAACAACTGGGTGCGTTAAAGGGGCTGGAGGACTTGACCCTGACGACCAATGGTACGCAGCTTGGCAACCATGCCGTTGCCTTGCGTGAAGCCGGCGTGACGCGCATCAATATCAGCCTGGATAGCCTGCAAGCTGACCGTTTCAGGCAAATAACGCGTGTTGGGGATCTAAATAAAGTCCTTGCCGGTATTAACGCTGCACGTAGCGCCGGGTTCGACAAAATTAAACTTAACGCGGTGATACTAAAACATAAAAATCATGATGAAGTCATTGATCTGGTTGCATTTGCTCGTGAAAATGGACTGGATATCAGTTTTATTGAAGAAATGCCGTTGGGTATCATTGGTGAGCATGATCGGGCTTATGCCTATTATTCCAGTGATGCCATTCTCAATGATTTGCTCGAACACTATGAATTAATGCCCACTACTGAAAATACCGGTGGGCCATCACGCTATTTTCGTATGCCAGACAGTGATTCGCGTATTGGTTTTATTTCGCCACACAGTCATAATTTTTGTGAACAATGTAACCGCGTTCGCTTGACAGCAGAGGGCCAGTTGTTGTTATGCCTGGGGCAGGAGCACTCTGTTGATTTGAAACGTGTTGTGCGCGCTCATCCCATCGATGATGAAGCATTACGTCAAGCTATCATTGCTTCCATGTCGATAAAACCTCTGGGTCACGATTTTGATCTCAATTCGCAGCCGGTCATATTCCGGCATATGAATACAACCGGGGGTTAGAAATCGGAGATGATCGTATGCTGAATATTAAAGCTTCATATCGTCCTGGCATGACACAGGCGGGTCTTGCCGCGTCAGCACCCGTCGTCGCGATCGATGAATTTGGTGTATCGCGTGATGGCCATATTGCCGCCGAGCGCTCTTTGACTGTTTATCTCGACAAGCGAGAAATCATTACCCTGATGACCCTGGGAACACAACCTGAATTACTGGTGCTGGGCTGGCTACGTAATCAGCGTTTTATTCCCGACATCGAACTCATTAAAGCCATCCAGGTCGATTGGGAAACCGATTCAGCTGCTGTCACCACCTTCGGGGGTATTGAAGCACTGGATAGCAAGCTCGCTCGCAAAACGGTCACTAGCGGTTGCGGTCAAGGCACTATGTTCGGCGACTTGATGGATAACCTGGAAAGGATTCAGATACAGCAAGTCACTACCCGGCAATCAATGATTTACGCTTTGTTGCAGGCACTGAGTGACTATAACGAAGTTTACAAACGTGCCGGGGCGGTACATGGTTGCGCCTTGTGCCAGGGTGAGGAGATTATTCACTTTGTCGAAGATGTAGGCCGCCATAATGCGGTGGATGCCATTGCCGGCCATATGTGGCTTAACGGCATGTCGGGACAGGACATGATCTTTTATACCACCGGGCGACTGACTTCTGAAATGGTGATCAAGGTAGCACAAATGGGCATACCTGTTTTGCTATCGCGTTCCGGGGTGACGCAAATGGGTCTGGAGCTGGCGCGCAAGGTCGGTGTCACACTGATTGCACGCGCCAAGGGACGTCATTTCATGGTCTACAATGGCGCGGAGCAGATGATATTTGACGCCATGCCCGAGCAAAAAAAATCAGCGCAAGCGGTACAGGTTTAACATGCAAGAAGCCAGCAAAATAGCAACAGTATTTAAACAGGACTTCGACGTATTTATGAGCGTGAAGCAAGTGGCTGATTATTTAAACCTGAATGAAAAGAAAATCTATGCCCTGGTGAATGAAGGCTTGATACCGGCGACCAAAGTAACGGGCAAATGGATGTTTCCACGCGAGCTGGTAGACCGCTGGATGCTGGATTCCACGCACGGTGGTTTGCTGACTGATCGTCTTGTCATCGGAGGTAGTGATGACCCCTTGTTATACCGCATAGTACTTCAGTCAGCGCAGGAGAGCGGTGCACATGCTCTGATCAGTTACACGCCCACCAGTACCCGATTAGGGCTGGACCTGTTGCATGCCCATCGGCTCGATGCCTGTGGCATCCACTGGGGCCCTTACACTGAAAGCCATACACGTCATCCTGCTATCCTCAGGCAATATACTCAACATCATAACTGGGTATTGATTCGTGCTTTTCGTCGTGAACAGGGACTCATAGTGAACCCCCGTATACTCGATTATGCTCCGGATGTGCAAGACTTACTGGATGTACAATTTCGCTGGGTTCTGCGTCAAAGCGGGGCAGGTGCACAGCGATTTCTGATGGAAATCCTGGGTAAGTATGGCATGAATAGCAGTGCATTAAATAGCGACGTCACTGCTTTGTCTGAGCGTGAAGCTGCGGCCGCAATCGTTATGGATCGGGCTGATGTAGCCCCGGGAGCGCATGCCATTGCCACTGAATTCGGTCTGGGATTTATTCCTTTTGGCTGGGAATCCTTCGATATCGCCTTGCCACGTGCTATCTGGTTTCGCCGTCTGTTTCAGGAATTCATCGGCCGGCTTAAATCCCCTGCGGGTCAAAAGATAGCAGAAGAACTCAGCGGTTATGACCTCAGTCATTCCGGGGAACTGGTATGGGGAGATGAATAGTCACGCTCAGTAATTTTCGTCTGCATCAGAAGCTCATTAATGAGAGGCGTTATGGTTCCTCGTTCATACGGCTTCCTCGGTATTCATCGTTTTTAGTCCTGCATCCACTTCAATGGCATGTAATTGCTCAGTGATAGTGGCTTCATCTTCAATCAGTTCCGGTTCGCAGAGTAACCAGATAGTAAATTCCGTTCCTTTGCCCGGTGTGGACTTGACGGTAATGTTGCCACCATAACGACGGATCAAGCCGTAACTCACTGATAAGCCCAGTCCCGCACCTTCGCCCTGACCTTTAGTGCTATAGAATGGATTAAAGATCTTTCCTAATTGTTCCTCGTTCATGCCAACGCCATTGTCTTGCACGCAAATGGCCACGCCTCTGTTTTCCCAGTCACGACTGGATATATGAACCATGCCATTCTGTTGATGCAAGGCATGAATAGCATTAACAATGAGATTCACCATGACTTGTTGCAATTCCTGCTGATTGATGACGATAGCAGTGCTGGCCTGCAGGTCCAGTACGATGGAAAAGTTGACTGACTGGCGCATGTGTTGCACCAGCTTGATAGTATCTTGCAGCAAAAGATTAATATCGACTTTGGCCATATAGCCTGCGAATTCATTCGGGCGTGCATATTGCAGCAGATTTTTGATAATGTCCTGTATGCGATACACTTGCTGTATAATTAAATCTACCTCTTCCTGTGCCGGTTCCAGGGCAGGGCCGAGTTCAACAATTAACATATCCAGGTTGCCCAACATTACCTGAATAGGATTATTGATCTCATGAGCGACACCTGCGGTCAGTTCTCCCAGGGCAGCAAGCTTTTCAGTAACGACCAGTTGCTGACGTGTTTGCCGCAGTAAACTTATAGTACGCCGCAGGTCAGCATTCTTGCGTTCCAGCTCGACAGTGCGCTCTGCTACTTTATCCTCAAGCTGATCGGCCCAGTCCTGAATTTGTCGGCTGCGCTTCTGTAACAGATCCAGCATGGCGTCAAATTTCCGGGCCAGTTCACCAATTTCGTCCTGCGAGCTTACTGTGCCAATACGTTGTGCTTCACCTGCACGCGTTGCATGTACCACTGACGCCATGGTCTCCAGCGGTTTAAAGATGGATTTGGCACCGCGAATGGCGAATATTGCTGATAAAACCATGAGCACAATAAACATTAATGCCAGTACTGCCAACGCGCGCCATAAACTGTTACGGTAGGGTTTCTCCAGATAACCCGAGTAGAGCATGCCAACACGTTTGCCATTGACATCAATGATCGGTTCATAGGCTGATATATACCAGTCGTTGACGACAAAGGCGCGGTTAATCCAGACCTGGCCATGATCCAGGACCTGCGTTCTGACTTTATCCGATACCCTTGTTCCCAGTGCACGCTCGCTCGGTCTGAGTGGCACATTGGTAGAAATACGGACATCATCAAGGAATACGGTGACCGTACCGATACTGCCTTTGAGTAGATTACCCGGCCCATAGACCAGATCACGAATGGCATCGACAAAAGTAAAGTTATTGTTGAGTAATACGCCTCCATCCAGCAAGGCAACAATCTTACCGCTCGAAACCTTGACCGGATAGATAGCGCGAATCATCATTCCACGATCCTCTGCCGTGCGTTGTGTCGGGCGGGCGCGTGGTGTCTCCAGTAAGGTCAGTTCATTTTTACGTGCCAGAAAAGGGTCCTCGTTGGCAAGGTCTTCAGCACTGAAAATTTCAATGCCCGTGGTTGCCTGGCCCTGAGCGGCAGATAGCAGGGAGGGTGAAGAACGGCTATAAACTCTGGGTCCATTTTCATACAAGCGCTTACCGCTGATATCGACGATATGTAAGTAGGTGAGGCCGGATTCCGTCTTCAGTTTACTGAGCTGTTGCTGGATTAGGTTGGCGTCACCAGCTTCCAGTGATGTGCGAAAGGTATAGGATTCGGCCAGGCGACCCAGGCGATTCAGGTAGTCCTTACGTAAGCGTTCAAAAATATCGTTGGCAACGCTAAGGTCGGTATTGACCTTGATGAATAATTGATCATAGGTATAGTTGTTTCCCCAGTAAATGGCCAGTGCCAGTACAATCGGCATGACCAGTAAAATCGGAAACAGTACCAGTACCAGTAACTTGTATCTTACCGTTCCACGAATCGCTCTGGCGATGTTGTCAAACATGCCCGCAGGGATATCCTAAAGGGTACTTTCCCACGCGTGTACTTTACGTTCCAGGGTTTTGCGAGAAATGCCTAGCTGTCTGGCAGCGGCAGACTTATTTCCACCTTCACTCTCTAATATGCTGAGGATATGACGTTTCTCTATAGCATGCAGTGAAAGATTGTCACCTTCAGCCGCCGACTGAGTATCATTGCATTGAACGACTGCCGGACTTGACAGGCATTGGCTGGGTGTTGTGTTTAATAACAAGCAGCGCTCAATGACATTTTTTAACTCGCGTACGTTACCGGGCCAGCTATAGGCCTTCATAGCACTTATCTCGGCATCGTTCAGGACAATGGGATTTAATCCCATCTCAGCGGCCAGTATATTGGAGAAATGATCAGCCAGGACAGGTAAGTCTTCCAGCCTTTCACGCAAGGCTGGCATTCGGATCGATAACACATTGAGTCGATAATATAAATCTTCGCGAAAATTTCTTTTATTGACTTCTTCATCCAGATTACGGTTTGTAGCAGCGATTACCCTGACGTCGACAGGTATTTCCCGGTTCGATCCGATCGGACGTATAGTGCGTTCTTCCAGTACACGCAGTAAATGAGTCTGCATAGACATCGGCATTTCACCGATTTCATCCAGGAACAAGGTACCGCCACTGGCATAGGTAAAAAGGCCTTCACGTGCCTGATGTGCACCGGTAAATGCTCCTTTAACATGCCCGAACAGTTCGCTTTCCAGCAGCTCTGCACTCATTGCGCCACAATTGACCGGAACGAAACTACCTGTGCGGCCACTGTATTTGTGCATCGCATGTGCGGCCAGCTCTTTACCTGTTCCGGATTCACCATCAATCATAACGGTGGAGGGCATGGGTGCTACACGTTTAATTACCTCGCAAACACTTTTGATTAATTTACAATGGCCAATCATGTTTGCGCCATCGTAAAACTGGTCTATCTGACGCCTCAACACAAAGTTTTCGCGTTGCATGCGCTGGCGTTCCAGGCAACGTTCAACTGATGCGAGTAACTGCTCCATACGAAAAGGTTTCATGATGAAATCGGCGGCACCGGCCCTTAATGCATCAATAGCGGTTTGTAGATCAGCGTGAGCAGTGATGAAAATGACAGAAGTGTTGCTGCCCTGTTCACGCAGCTCAGTGACCCAGTCAACGCCAGAGCGGCCGGGCAAGCGGATATCGGCAATAATTAAATCAAAATGGCAGCGCTGTCTGAGTGCTTCAGCGGCTTCTACATCGGCAGCGACTTCAACCAGGCTAAAATGATTTTTCAATCCTTTCTGTAAAAAACCACGAATACCCGGTTCATCATCGACAATCAGTGCTGAAGTCATATGAGGTGAATGTATACTGTTGTTGTCATCATCTAAAAAAACAATATCACCACGTTCTGCCTGGCTCATGGGTGTTTCCTTCTATTGTTAAATTAAAGGAGCCTCTGATCAATTCGTGAATTGGTATCTGGTGGCTGAAATATTCCTGGTTCTGCGTTGAAACTCTTACTAATAGCCTGCTATTAGTGGCGAGTTCCGCCTTGATCCAGAAAATTTCATCTCACCATCTACTCAATCCAGAATTAATCAGAGGATCCTAAAATGTTAAAAATGATTCAAACTGCTACAAAAAATTCACATTATTATGTATTCATGTATTCGATCGGGACATTTTATCGCAGTTACTACTGACTAAATTAGACATTTTGACTCACCTGGTAGCGATAATATCAAATTGTACTAGTCATAAACTATTATGTTTCGAATAAAAAAAGGGATATTGACCTTATACCTTTGCTGTCATTGGGTCAGATCAAGCAAATTCTAAAGTAATAGATAATGCAGCTTTTCACTGGCATAACACTTGCTAAACAACATAGCACACATTATAAATCATTCACAAGGAGAGGCAGGATGTTTACTATTAGAGTATTTAATAAAATACTTATAGTGCTTATTGCCATGTCGGTATCCTGGTTTTCAAGCAGTCATGCAGCAAGCAACATCGATAACAACATAATTCGCCTGGCGACGACCACAAGTACAGAAAATTCAGGGTTGTTGCGCTATCTTTTACCACAATTTACAGAACAAACCGGCTATACCGTGCATGTTATTGCAGTCGGCACCGGTAAAGCCTTGCGAATGGGTCAGGATGGCGATGTTGATGTGGTGTTAGTGCATGCCCCCACTGCCGAAGCTAAATTCATCAATGCAAAATATGGGGTAAAACGTTATCAGGTTATGTATAACGACTTTGTGATTCTGGGTCCCGACAATGATCCGGCCGCTATCAAAAAAGCCGCTAGCGCAACCGATGCACTCAAAAGAATTGCCACCACTAACGCTAAATTTGTTTCACGCGGCGATGATTCAGGCACTCATAAAAAAGAATTGTCCTTGTGGCAGGCCAGCAAAATCAGCCCTGTTGGTCAATGGTATCGAGAAGCTGGTCAAGGAATGGGTAAAGTGATCCAGATAGCCAGTGAAATGAATGCATATACGATTGCTGATCGTGGCACCTGGCTGGCCTATAAAGATAAATCGTCACTCCACGTACTTTTCGAGGGTGATTCTGTTTTACATAATCCCTATGGCATCATCGCTGTGAATCCACAACGCTATGCAGACCTGAACGTTACCGGAGCCAAGGTGCTCATTAAATGGTTAACATCGCAGACGGGCCAGGCATTGATTGGCGATTTCTCGATTGCCGGTTTTCGTTTGTTCACTCCGGCGGCAAACTCGACAGGTGCCGTCACCCATTTAAATAATTAATCCAGGCGCCCTGATGGAGAATTTACTGACGACTACCAGCCAGGCATTAGCACTGCTATTTAGCGGTGATGCCGAGCTTTGGGAAATTATCGGTATTTCCTTTCGTGTTTCAACGACCGCGATACTGTTAGCGACTCCTCCAGCCTTAGTGATGGCTTTTATTCTGGCATATTTCCAGTTTCCCGGAAGGCGATTGCTTATTTCGATTTTTAGTACCTTGCTATCTGTGCCTGCTGTGGTAGTGGGATTAACGCTTTACATATTACTTTCGCGGCAGGGTCCGCTGGGCGACTGGAGATTACTCTTCACTCAAAGTGCTATGGTGCTGGGCCAAATCGCGCTATGTTTTCCTATACTGGTTTCCATGGGTCATTCTGCGCTTCAGTCAGCCGACAAACGCGCCTGGGAAACTGCGCGCACTCTGGGTGCCAGCCCTAATAGGGCCTTGTTGACAGTGATGAGGGAAGTGCGTTTCGGACTACTTGCGGCACTGTTAGCTGCCTATGGTCGCATTATTGCAGAGGTGGGTGCTTCAATGATGTTAGGAGGAAATATTCTGCATTACACACGTAATATCCCTACAGCCATCACAATGGAAACCAGTAAAGGTCAGTTTGCACAGGGTATTGCCTTGGGATTGGTTTTGCTTTTACTG
>Ga0316205_10002618_pt1 | contig 18348 bp, 13 predicted proteins | sample 3monthpyrite_MG_FD_204941 | JGI IMG/M metagenome (GOLD analysis project Ga0316205, IMG submission 204941) | Microbial mat bacterial communities from mineral coupon in-situ incubated in ocean water Damariscotta River, Maine, United States -... | ecosystem: Environmental > Aquatic > Marine >... | reverse complement strand
GGGTCTCTATGACGCCGAGTATGAGTTTGCCGCCCGGATGGCGCGGGATCAGGTCTTTGTGCTGGACCGGCTGCGCAACGGGCTGGAGACGATCAAGGACCGGTTCGATGTGATCCTGCTGGATCCGCCCCCGGCACTTGGGATGCTGTCGCTGTCGGTGCTGCGTGCGGCCGAGGCGTTGATCATCCCTGCCCCGCCCAACAATATAGATTTCGGCTCGACCGCACACTTTCTCAAGATGCTGGGCGCGACGCTGAACCAGCTGGCCCAGATGGGCGGCGCGCGCGATTACGCCTTTGTTAAGATTCTCGCCACGAAAATGAATGACAACAAATCAGCCCATGTGGCGATCAAGCGGATGATGGATGCGGTGTTCCCGTTGGACATGATGCAATCGGTGCTGAAAGACAGCGCAGAAATCGACAATGCCACCGCCAATCTCAGCACGGTGTATGAATTGACCGGGGCCGCCACCCGAACCGAGACCCATAAACGCTGTCGCGCCTATCTGGACGCGATAGGCCGCGAAACGGAACTGCTTATTCGCAAAACCTGGCCCAGCCACCATGCGGGCCTGCGACGGGAGGGAATGCTATGACACGCAAACATGACGCCATTCTTGACGATGTTCTCAGTGGGCTGGATGCCCCTGCGCCGGACAAGGGCGATCGCGCCGGTGCGCGGTTCCTGAAACGCTCGACCACAATTGGTGACCGGCTGTCTGGTGAGTTGGAGGAGAAGACGCTGCACTGGGTCGATCCGGCGACCTGCCGCATGTGGGATCGGCACAATCGTGATTATGCCCTGCTGACCGAAGATAATTGCCGCGACCTGATCGACGGCATCCGCTCGCAGGGGCGTCAGGAATTCCCGGCGATTGTGCGCCCTTCGTCAGACCCTGATTATGAGTACGAAGTGATCTGCGGCGCGCGCCGTCATTTCGCTGTGTCCTGGCTGCAGGCGAATAATTACGGGCAGTTCAAATACCTGATCGAGATGCGCGATCTCAGCGATGAAGAGGCGTTTCGCCTGGCGGATATCGAGAACCGCGACCGGGAAGATATCTCGGATTACGAACGCGCAATTGATTATGCCGACGCGGTTGAACGCTATTACAACGGCAAGCAAAAGGCGATGGCACAGCGGCTGGAGGTCAGCCAGCCGTGGCTGTCGCGCTATCTGCAACTGGCCAAGCTGCCCGAGATGATCGTGCAGGCCTTTCCGTCAGTGCGCGACCTGCGGGAACGCAATGCCCGCGAATTGAAACCGCTTCTGGCTTCGGCAGAGACCTCGAAACCTCTGCTGCAAGAGGCCGCTTCCTTGATGCGTGAGCAGGAACAAGCACGGGCGGGCAGGGGCGGGTTCGTGGATGCAGCAACGGTGATGCGTCGGTTGGTCCGCGCCGCGCGCCCGAAAACCGAGGCTCCGGCAAATCCGCCCAAAGTCTATCGTCGCAGCCCGGGAGAGTCAGGCATTTCAGTGCGTCGCAAGGGCCGGAAGGTGCAAATGGAATTTGAAGACGCGCTGAGCCGCGCTTCTCTGGAGGCAGCGTTCAAAAGCTATCTCAAGGATCGGTTTTCTGATTGAGGTTTTGAAGTTGCCCACGGGCAATTTACAGAAAGATCGCCTGACGGATCGAAAAAATTGCCCGTGGGCAACTTCCAGCTCCAAGCAAGCTTGAACACGCTTAGGTTGTGTTTCTAGGCGCAAAACCTGCCAGCATACCAGTGATCTCTCGGAAAAGCCGATCAATGCGTGTCGGGACAATGGCACGACTTTGATCATTTTCGATACTAATGAGCCGAATAGACCCTATTGTCTACCCAGAGTTTTGGCAAAGCTGCAACGAATGGTGCGATCCCGGATCGCGATCAGCAAAACAGGCCGGGCGATCACATCTGGGTGCCCCGGGTATGTTTTCCGCAACGGGTGTGGTTCACTACCTGTGAAGCACGAAAAGGATTACATGATGAAAGATCTCGATTGGGTGTCAGTCGGTCTGGCCGAAGAGTTGCCCGAGGGCCGGGTCAAGACGGTCACGGCAGGCACAACCTCGATCTGTCTGGTGCATTTTGATGGCCAATGGGCCGCGATGGACAATCGGTGCCCGCATCAGAAGGGTCCGCTGGGCGAGGGATCCATCGAGAAGGGGATAGAGGGCAAATGCTGGGTGCGCTGTCCCTGGCATGGCTGGGATTTTGACCCGCTGACCGGCAAGCCGCCGGGCGGTCATGAAGATTCCGGGCAAAGGATGTTCCCGATCGAGCTGCGCGATGGCGAGATCTTTGTTGGGTTAGAGCCTGAACCGCCCCGAGAACGCACGGTATCGGATACGATGGTCGAGACGCTGACCAATTGGGGCGTGCAATCGGTTTTTGGCATGGTCGGACATTCCAACCTTGGTCTGGCCGAGGCGATCCGGCTGGCCGTTGGGGATAAGAAACTGCGCTTTTATGGTATCCGCCATGAAGGGGCCGCGGCCTTTGCTGCCTCGGCCTATGGCAAGCTGACAGGGCAACCCGCCGCCTGCCTGACCATTGCCGGGCCGGGGGCGACCAATCTGCTGACGGGCATGTGGGACGCCAAGGTCGACCGCGCGCCGGTTCTGGCATTAACCGGACAGGTGCAGACCCAGGTGATGGGCCCCGGCGCGTTTCAGGATATCGACCTGGCATCGGCCTTTCACGCTGTAGCGGCCTTTTCGCAACCCGTCCTGAGCAGTTCGGATCATGCCGAGCTGGCATCGCTCGCGTGCAAAACGGCGCTGGTGGAACAGGATGTCGCGCATCTGATCTTTCCCGATGACACACAGACCCTGCCATCCTCCCAGAAAGCGGGCGGTCCAGCGGGTCGTATGCCTGCGCAGCCCGTCGCCCCCGACACAGTGGCAATGGAGGCGGTGCGCGCCCGTCTGGCAGCGGCCAAGCGCCCGATCATCGTGGTGGGCCACGGGGCGATTGCCGATCGTGCCGAGGTGATCGCGTTGGCCGAGGCGCTGAACCTGCCGGTGCTGACCACATTCAAGGCCAAGGGGTTGATTGGGGATGATCATCCTTGTGCAGGCGGGGTTCTGGGTCGCTCGGGGACACCAATTGCCAGCTGGTTCATGAACGAGGCCGATCTTATTCTTGCCCTTGGCACCAGCTTTTCCAACCATACCGGGATCGAGGCATCAAAACCCATTATCCAGGTCGATCACGAGCGGATGCAGCTGGGCAAGTTCCACGCCGTCGATCTGCCGGTCTGGGGTGATATCGGCCTGTTTTGCAAGGCCCTGTCCACGGGTGGCCAACCAAAAATGACCGCCACGGACCAACTACCCGAACTGGCCGCGCGCTGGACAATCTGGCGCGATGAGAAATCTCGTCGCTTTGCCGAAGATCACGGGCGCGGCATCCATTCCGTTGCCGTGTTCGAGGCGCTGTCACGGCTGGCCCCGGATGATGCGATCTTTGCTGTTGATGTGGGCAACAACACCTATTCCTTCGGGCGATACCTGGAGACCAAGGGTGATCAACGGGTGTTGATGTCGGGCTATCTTGGCTCGATCGGTTTTGGCTTGCCGGCCGGGATGGGGGCCTGGGCTGCGACGCAGGACATCGAGGCGTTGAAAGGCCGCAAGGTGATTTCGATTTCGGGCGACGGGGGGTTTGGTCAATACCCGATGGAATTCACCACGGCGGTGAAATACGGCATGAACATCACCCATATCCTGCTGCACAATGGCGAACTGGGTAAAATCTCGAAAGAGCAGAAGGCCGGGGAATGGCCGGTGTGGGAAACCGATCTGGTCAATCCATCCTTTGCCGCCTTTGCCCGGCTGTGCGGCGGGCAGGGGGCCAAGGTGACAGATCAGGGTGATCTTGAGGCCGCGATGCAAGAGGCGCTGAGTGCCACCGGTCCGGCGCTGTTGGAAATCATGACGGATGCCGATCTCGTCTGATGGCTGCACCAATATCATACGAACGCCGTATCGCGCCTGTGTCGCAAAGTGCTCCGGCGATTGTTGAGACCGCGTCATGATCGAATACGCCCTTCTGGTGATCGCGTTGGTTGGCTTTGCCTATGCCTTGCTGGCCGAGCGGCTAAGTCAGGGGGTTGTGACACCGCCGATGGTGGCCATCGGGTTGGGTCTTGCTCTGGCCGCGCTGCTGGGCGGCGAGGGCGGCCAACTGGAGGAAACCCTGCACCTGCTGGCCGAGATCACACTGGTCATCGTGCTGTTTTCCGATGCAGCGACGGTCAAGGCCCGGGCGCTGAGAGCTGGCTGGGCGCTTTCCCTGCGGATGCTGCTGATCGGATTGCCGCTGGCGATGCTGTTTGGCTATCTGGTCAACCTGTTCCTGCTGCCCGGCTGGCCAGTGTGGGAGTTGGCCTTGCTGGCTGCGATCCTTGCCCCGACCGATGCGGCGCTGGGGCAGGCGGTGGTGACCAATCAAAACGTGCCCGAACGCCTGCGCAACGCGCTGACGGTCGAAAGCGGTGTGAATGACGGGCTGGCCCTGCCTGCCGTGCTGTTCTTTGGCTGTCTCGCGGTGGGGGGCATCCATGACAATGTGCAAACCAGCTGGGCGGTATTTGCCGCCAAGCAGATCGGTCTGGGCAGTCTGGCTGGTGCGGCGGTCGGGGCCATCGGTGCCTTGCTGATGACCCGGGCTTTGCGCCGGGGCCTGACCAATGAATTGTTTGAAGGGATCGGCGTTCTGGCGCTTGCCGCGTTGTCCTATCTGGTGGCCATCGAGATTGGCGGAAACGGCTTTCTGGCCGCCTTTGTAGGTGGATTGACTTTTGGCTTACTATTTGAAAAAAAATGCAAATTTGTACTTGAGTTCCTTGAGGCCGAGGGGCAGCTGTTGGTGCTGGGCACCTTCGTTTTGCTGGGCATCGTCGTCGCCCCTGATCTCGTGCAAAGTCTGACACCGGCCTGGATTGGGCTGATCCTGCTCAGCCTGTTTGTCACCCGCCCGCTGGCGATCTGGATTTCATTGCTGGGCTCGCGCACGACACGCTCTGACCGCCTGTTTCTGGGCTGGTTCGGGCCGCGCGGGCTGGCCACGGCATTGTTTGCGCTGTTGGTGCTGCAGAATTTTGACCGCCTGGAATATGGTCATGAGATATTGATGATTTGTTTTCTGGGGGTGCTGATCAGCGCGGTTTTGCACGGGATTTCCGCATCTCCTGTTGCAAATCGCTATCGTCAGACCGACCCTGACTCCAAAAAGCCACCGAATGAGAAGGAAGCAACATGACACCAGAAACCGTCGCAACATATTCCGAACTGGGCGACCGACAGCCCGCCTATGCACTTGTCGGCGAGGTCGATCTGGTGGTGGTGCGATGGGATGATGACGTGTCGGTTTTCTATGGCCGCTGTCTGCATCGCGGGGCGTTGATGGCGGATGGGCATGTGCGGGGCAAGAACCTGATCTGTGGGGTGCATGACTGGGATTACCGGCTGGATTCAGGTGTGTCCGAGTATGCCAATGACGAAAAGCTCAAGCGGTTCAAAAGCTGGATCGAAGGCGATGCCATTCAGGTCGATGCCGATGAGATCGCCGTCTGGGCACAGGACAATCCGCAGCCGTTCAACCGTAAGGCCTATCTGGGGCTTTATGCGGATACCAGCCACGGCACCGAGGAAGAGCCGCATAACGGCGAAATTCAACACTATGCCGCCCACGGGCTTAGCAAGACCGGCCATCACGGGATGGTATCGTCGATGGGTGTGCCGGGGTCAGACTTGCCGCGCTGGGATGATATACAGTTGGTCACAGGGCAATTGGCGCGCCCGCCGCTGTTGGATGATGTGCCCGTTGCCACCGAGGTGGTGATCGGCCCGAATGCGCAGAAACCTTTGCGTCTGGAGATCCCGCTGTTTGTGTCGGACATGAGCTTTGGCGCGTTGAGCGAACCCGCAAAACTGGCTCTGGCCGAAGGTGCCGAGCGGGCAGGGACCGGCATTTGCTCGGGCGAGGGCGGGATGCTGCCCGAAGAACAGGCCGCCAATTCGCGGTACTTCTATGAACTTGCTTCGGGCCGGTTCGGGTTTTCCTGGGACAAGCTGGACAAGGTGCAGGCGTTTCACTTTAAAGGCGGGCAGGGGGCCAAGACCGGCACGGGCGGACATCTGCCGGGCAACAAGGTCAAGGGCAAGATCGCTAAGGTGCGCGGGCTGAACGAAGGTGAGGCCGCGATCTCGCCCTCGCGGTTCCCGGACTGGACCGAGGTGAGCCAGATCAGGGCATTTGCCGACGAGGTGCGCGACCGCACGGGCGGCATTCCCATTGGTTACAAGCTGTCGGCGCAAAACATCGAAAAGGATATTGATGCGGCCCTTGAGGTTGGTGTCGATTACGTCATCCTCGACGGGCGTGGCGGTGGCACGGGGGCGGCCCCGACGGTGTTCCGCGATAATATTTCGGTGCCGACCATTCCCGCGCTGGCCCGCGCCCGCGCGCATCTGGACAAGCTGGGCCGCGATGACATCACGCTGGTGATCACCGGCGGGTTGCGGACCGCACCTGATTTCATCAAGGCGCTGGCAATGGGGGCCGATGCAATTGCGGTCTCCAACTCGGCGATGCAGGCGATTGGCTGTCTGGCGATGCGGGCCTGCCATACCAACAATTGCCCGGTCGGGATTGCCACGCAAAAGCCGCATCTTGTGTCGCGGGTGATCGTCGATAAATCGGCCGAGCGGCTGGCCAATTTCTTTTCCGCTTCGACCGAACTGATGCAGGTGATGGCACGGGCCTGCGGGCATGATCATCTGAGCCAGTTCAATGTCGACGACCTGATCACCTGGAAGCCTGAAATGGAACGTTTGTCAGGTGTCCGCTTTGGAGGGCTGTCATGACCGGGGCCGAAACGCTTGTTCTGCTGATCCAGATCTGGGGCGCGATTGGCGCGGTTGTGGCGCTTGGCTTTTTGACCGTGGGATTGGGGCAGATCGACGAGGATGCGCGCGGCGCGGTCACGTTTCGCCCGCTTCTGGTGCCTGGTATACTGGTGCTTTGGCCGCTGGTTCTGTGGCGCTGGTGGGTTCTGGCCACCGGGCGGGATCAATGGCCTTTGCGCCATGCTCCGCCCCGGCGCAGTCACCGCACCGTGGCCCTGATCATGGCGGTTTTGATCCCGCTTACTCTGCTGACCGCGTTTTCAATCCGCCAGGACTGGCCTGCTGACATCGCGCCGGTGCAACTGGAAGAGGGGGCACCGCAATGAGCGTCAAATACATCCCCGTGCAGTGGAACAAATTCAAGTATCTCTATGATGCCGTTATTCTGGCCGGGATCATGGGATTCTTGTGGGTGTTCGTGACTCTTACCCCCGGTATTCTGGGGTATGATCCAGCGATCAATCCGCAAATCCTTAACATGCGCGCATTCGGGGCCTGTGCATTTTTCCTGATGACATTCATCCTGCTGATCGGCCCGCTGGCGCGGCTTGATGCGCGGTTTATGCCGCTGCTTTACAACCGCCGTCACATGGGGGTTCTGACCTGTTTCGTGGCCTATTCCCATGCGAGCTTCGTGATCGGCTGGTACTTCTCCTTTTCGCCAATTGACAAATATGTGGCTGTTCTGGGCACCAACACGGCTTATGGTCAATTATTGGGGTTTCCCTTTGAAAGCTTAGGGATTTTTGCACTTCTCTGCCTGACGATTCTGGCGGCAACCAGCCATGATTTCTGGCTGAAATTCCTGACCCCGCGTATCTGGAAGGCGCTGCATTACCTGATCTATCCAGCGTATGTTGCGGTTGTTGCCCATGTGGGCCTGGGGGCTCTGCAGAACCAGCAAAATCAGACCTTTGGCATTCTTGTCGTGTTGGGCGCGGGCAGTGTGGTGATTCTGCATCTGCTGGCCGCGCGGCATGAACGGACAGTCAGTGATCCTGCCGCAGGGGCGGGGGCCACCGAAACGTGGGAACGCATATGTGCAGCGGGTGACATCGAAGAGGGCCGTGCCAAGGTGGCGCGTCTGGCCAATGGAGACCGCGTGGCGGTGTTCCGCCATGACGGCAAACTGTCGGCCATCGCCAATGCCTGTGCGCATCAGAACGGGCCGCTGGGCGAGGGGCGTATCTTGGATTGTCTGGTGACCTGCCCGTGGCACGGGTTTCAGTATGACGTGACCAATGGTCGTTCGCCCGCGCCGTTTACCGAGAAGGTGCCGACCTACAATATCCGGCTGAATGACGGCATTGTCGAGGTTGACCCCGAGGCCAACCCGCCCGGCACGCCAGTCGAACCTTTGGTGATCAACGCGGAGGCAGGCAGATGAGCGATCAGGACAAACCGTTCTTTGTCGGCTATCTGGGCGTGCCCAAGGAGCTGGTCTTGCTGCTTTCGGCAGTGGCAGTTTCGACGGTGGCTGCCTTTGTCGCGCTGGCCTTTGCGGTGGGCGTTACACAGGATGCGCCCGAGAATGCCCGCATTCGGGGCGATCTCGGACGTCAGACCGTCACCGGCGTGCTTGAATTGCAGCCCTACCCGATGCTGCATGTCACGTCTGGCTCGGAACAGATCGCGGTGGGTGAAACATTGATGATGTCAGGGGCTGGCAAGTTCGGGATCGCTGCGCAGGCCGAACAGATCGGTGCGGCAGGGGCCGAAGTGACCGGTGTGATCCTGAACCGAGGCAGTATCCGGATGCTGCAGATCCCCAATCGCAACCGCGATATCAAAGCCGCTGACGTGACCGAACCGGTGCCCGAACCCGTTGATCTGGGCCGTTGGCGGCTGGCGGGCGAGATTTGTGACGGCAAGTGCCTGACCGGCGCAATGCGCCCCGGGCGTGGCCTTGCCCACAAGGCCTGTGCCGAACTGTGTCTGATCGGTGGTGTGCCCCCGGTGTTTGTCACGTCGCAGCCGGTGGAAGGGGAGGAATTCCTGATGATCGGGTCTGCAGATGGCGGCCCGATCACCGATGCCCTGCTGGACCGGGTCGGGGTTTATATCTCGCTGGAAGGCCGGATCGAAAAGCGCGGCGGATTGCTGGTGTTCCTTGCGGATGACACGACGTTGGAGGTGTTGCCATGAGACGTGTCCTCTCTGTCCTGATCGTGATCTGTGTAGCGACTGTCCTGCTTTACGTATCCCGCTTTTGGCCAGTCGAACTCTGGGGGCGGCGCAGCCCGCTGGGCGAATTGGGGCTGCGGCCGGGCGGTGGGATGGTGCAGTTCTGGCTGCGTGGAACGCCGCTGGCGCAGTTCGACCTGATCATCTGGGCGGTGGGCAGTTTCATGATCCTCAGCTGGACCGAAAAACTGGTGCAGGTGCTGAAGCCAGCGGAAACCTGAGGCGGCGGACACGGCGCAAATGCGCCACTGCAACATTTCCACACGCGGAATTTAGTTGTGAACCGCCGTGTCATGGCGCACCAAGCGCGGGATTGAACCGGATGCTTCAGAGGAGCGAACCAGCGATGCGTGCTGCAGATGTCCTGGCCAAACGGCTTTATGCCGCCGGATGCCGGTGGGCCTTTGGTATGCCCGGTGGCGAGGTTCTGACGTTGATTGATGCGCTGGAACAGGCGGGGATCAGTTTTGTGCTGGCCAAACATGAAAACGCCGCCGGGTTCATGGCCGAGGGGACGTATCACCGCACCGGTGCGCCGGGCATTCTGGTGGCAACGGTGGGGCCGGGGGCGCTGAACGGGATCAACTCGGTAGAAAACGCGCGGCAGGATCGCGTGCCGCTGATTGTTCTGACCGGGGCTGTCGATGCCGACACAGCCGAGGTTTACACCCATCAGGTTCTGGATCAGCCGCAGGTGTTTCGCCCAATCACCAAAGCCGGCTATACCTTGTCCGCAGGCGCCGCCCATGTGATTGCCGACAAGGCCGTCACGCGCGCTGTTGAAGGGCGGCCCGGGCCGGTACACATAGATGTGCCGATTTCCGTGGCCGATGCGCCCGCGCAGGGGAACGGTGTTCTGCGTCCCAAGGCCCTGCCGATGCGCCCTGCCACAACACCCGATTTCACTGCTGCCAAACAGGCGCTTGCGGGGGCACAGCGGCCTTTGATCATCTGCGGCGTGGACGCCATGACCGAAGGGGCCGAAGCGGTCGTGCAACAGGCCGCTGAAACCCTGAACGCACCAGTGATCACGACCTACAAGGCCAAGGGTCTTCTGCCCGAAAGCCACCCGCTGTCGCTGGGGGGGGCGGGTTTGTCGCCAAAGGCGGACAAGGCGCTTTTGCCGTTGGTCAGGGATGCGGATGTTATCCTTGCCATTGGGTATGATCCGATCGAAATGCGGATTGGCTGGCAGGATCCGTGGGATTTGGCAACGCAGGTTGTGATCGACATCACCGCCGAGCCAAATCACCATTACATGCACCACGCGACCTATAACATCATCGGTGACTGCGCGGCCTCGGTGGCCGCGGTGTTGCCAGAAGCGGCCCTGTCCGGAGTCTGGCCCGACAACACGCCCGCCGCTATACGCGCCGAACTGGCCCTGAGTTTTTCCCGCACCAGCGACTGGGGCCCGGATGCGGTGATTTCGATTTGCCGCGAAGATTTGCCCGCCGATACATTGGCCACTGCCGATAGCGGCGCGCATCGCATTTTACTGTCACAGATGTGGCAATGCGAGTTTCCCCGCGCGCTCACCCAATCGTCCGGTCTGTGCACGATGGGCGTGGCTGTACCGCTGGCGATGGGCCAGCAGTTTGTGGAACCGGATCGCACGGTGGTGTCCTTCTCAGGCGATGCGGGTTTTCTGATGGTCGCGGGCGAGATGGCCACCGCCGCCGAGCAGGGGCTGAAGACGATCTTCGTGGTCTTTGTCGATGCCAGTCTTGCGCTGATCGAGCTGAAACAACGACAGCGCCAGATGCACAATCGTGGCGTCGATTTTGACCGGGTGGATTTTGCCAGCCTTGCGCGCAGCTTTGGGGGTGAAGGCCACCGCGTCACGGATGAGGCCGGGTTGAGATCGGCATTGGCCGCCGCGCAATCGTCCGAAACCTTCACCATCATCGCCGCCGAGATTGACAGGAAATCTTATGACGGACGCTTCTGACACCAAAAGCCCCGGCGCTCTGGACGGGTTGGTGATCCTTGATCTGACCCGCATTCTGGCGGGGCCGACAGCAACCCAGATGCTGGGTGATCTGGGTGCGACGGTGATCAAGATCGAGAACCCCAAAACCGGCGGTGATGACACGCGCGGCTGGGGCCCGCCCTATGCCGAAACGCCGGATGGCAACAGCGATCTCAGCGCCTATTTCATGTCGTCCAATCGCAATAAATATTCGATCCCCGCCGACCTTTCGACCGAGGAAGGGCAGGCCCTTGTGCGCGCCATTGCGGCCGAGGCGGATGTTGTGATCGAGAATTACAAACCCGGCGGGTTGGTCAAATACGGGCTGGATCACGACACGCTCTGTGCGGCGCACCCCGAACTGGTCTATTGCTCGATCTCGGGTTTTGGACAGACCGGGCCCAATCGCGACACCCCCGGATACGATCTGATGGCGCAGGGGTATGGTGGGATCATGTCTCTGACCGGCGTGCCGGATGGGCCGCCGATGAAAGTGGGCGTGGGTATCGCCGATGTGATGTGCGGGATGTATGCCACGATTGGTGTTCTGGCCGCCCTGCGCCACCGCGATGCGACGGGTGAAGGGCAGCATATCGACCTTGCGCTGGTGGATGCGCAAATGGCGTGGCTAATCAACGAGGGCACCAATTTCCTGACATCCGGCAAGCTGCCCCAGCGGCGCGGCAATGCCCATCCGAATATCGTGCCCTATGATGTGTTTGGCACCAAAGACGGCCATGTCATCATCGCCGTTGGGAATGACGCGCAGTTTCAGCGGTTTTGTGTCGCGCTGGGGCGCGCTGATCTGGCCGGGGACGCGCGGTTTACAACCAACCCTGATCGCATCGCCAACCGTGTTGAGCTGTCACAAACACTGTCACAAACGCTGGAAAACTTATCGTCTGACCGCATTATTGAAACATTAGAGGGCGTTAAAGTGCCCTGTGGGCGGATTCACACCGTCGCCGAGGCGCTGGGGTCGGATCAGGCCGAGGCGCGGGACGTAAAAGTGACGATTCCGCATGGCGAGACGACCGCGAGGTCTGTGCAACTTCTTGGAAATCCACTGAAATTTTCGAAAACACCAGTGACCTACCGCCGTCCACCCCCGCGATTCGGTCAGGACGAGACTGCACTCATATCCCTCATTCCAGGGCTCAAGTTGCCTATTTCAAAGGCAGATTGACGTAAGAAACCTCACAAATCGGTGACGCGTGATCACCTTCCCGACGGCTAGCGGTTACGTGATGTGCGTTAACAGTGGCGCGCGGGTAAATCTGTGGGGCCGCAGCAGGTCTGCGATCCGCCTTGTAGGATTGATAATGTATTACGATATTTGCACCGCACCAGTCAGTTTGACCCGTCCCTCATCAATTAACCACTGGAATCAGATGATCCGCGCCTTCCTGGCGCATGGGACCGAAGCCCCGGTTCATCTGGGTGCGTTGTTGGAAGCCGAGCCTGATTACGCGATGGTTCATGCGGCGAAGGGTCTGTTCTCGATGATGATGGGGCGGCGCGAACTGGTCGATGTGGCGCGTCAGGCCCACGCCGATGCGCTTGTCGCCCTCGCGCAGGGCGGGGCCAACAATCGCGAGCGTCTTTGGGTCGAGGCACTGGGTGTCTGGCTGAACGATAAACCCAGCGATGCGATTCATTGTATGGAACAAGCCTTGCGGCTGGCCCCGGCGGACACGCTGTCGATGAAGGTCAGCCACGCGATCCGATTTATCATGGGTGACAATCACGGGATGCGCCGGTCACTGGAACGCGTGATCGGGGCGCATGATGCCGATCATCCGCTGCGTGGTTTCGTGTTGGGATGTCTCAGTTTTGCACAGGAAGAAACCGGCAGCTACGGCGAGGCCGAAGCCTCGGGGCTGGAAGGGCTGACGCTGGCCTCGGACGATGCCTGGGGGATGCACGCGGTCGCGCATGTTTATGACATGACCCATGATCCGGTGCGCGGGATCAATCTGATCGAGGGGCACACGGACGCCTGGGATCACTGCAACAATTTCCGTTTTCATGTCTGGTGGCACAAGGCCCTTCTGCACATGGACCGCGGCGAAATGGATCATGTGCTGGCGTTGTACGATACCAAGATCCGCGAAGAGAAAACCGATGATTACCGCGACTTTTCCAATGCCAGTTCCCTGCTGATGCGGCTAGAACTGGAAGGGGTGAATGTCGGGGATCGCTGGGGTGAGTTGGCCGATCTGGCCGAGCAACGCAGCGATGACGGCTGTCTGGTCTTTGCCGATCTGCACTATATGCTGGCGCTGTCGGGTGACAAACGCCCGGATGCCGCAACCCGTCTGGTGGCGCGGGTCGCCCAAAGCGCCGAGCAGGCAGGCGATATGGCCGGTGTGATGAAACACCCGGGCCTATTGGCTGCTGAGGGTCTGGCTGCGTTTGGTGAGGCAAAATACGATCTGGCCTTTAAACAACTGGCCGCTGCGCAGCCCAGCTTCCAGACAATGGGGGGCAGTCATGCCCAACGTGACGTCTTTGAACGCGTGACGATTGATGCCGCCCTGCGTGCGGGACGTCTGGCCGAGGCAGAACAGCTGATCATCGCCCGCACTGCGCTGCGCAAGGGCGCGGCCGACACGTTTGCCGAGACCCGCCTGCAATCTGTTCGCGATCTGCGCGCCATTTCACAATCGACGGCGGCCCAATAAGTTCTTATGACCCTGACGATGTCTGATACTGCACCAATTCGTGCCACGACGGTCGCCTCACAGGCGACAACGCGTGACCCCCGTTTGGATTTCTTCCGCGGGATTGCGATGTTCATCATCCTGATCGCACATGTGCCAGGCAATTGGCTGACCCTGTGGATTCCGGCGCGGTTTGGCTTTTCGGACGCCACCGAAACCTTTGTATTTTGTTCTGGCATGGCGTCGGCCATTGCCTTTGGCAAAGTTTTTCGCGAACGGGGTATGATGATGGGCAGCGCCCGCGTCACGTTTCGCATCTGGCAGGTCTACTGGGCGCATCTGTGCCTGTTCTTTGCCATCGCGGCGACGATGGCCCTGTTGAATTCATGGTTTCCCGACGGGCGTGACTATGTCGGGCAGCTGAACCTCTACCCGTTCTTCAAGCGCCCGATGGAGCAGTTGCCCGCGCTGTTCACGTTGACCTATGTGCCCAACTATTTCGACATCCTGCCGATGTATCTGGTGATTCTGGCGATGATGCCGGCGTTTGTGATGCTGGCCCGGGTGCATATCGCGTTGGCCATGTCCGCAGTGATTGCCCTCTGGCTGCTGGCCAATTTTGCCGGTCTCTCCTTTCCGGCCGAGCCGTGGTCTGAGCGGGAATGGTTCTTTAACCCGTTCGGCTGGCAATTGGTGTTCTTCACCGGCTTTGCCCTGATGATGGGGTGGCTGCCCGCGCCGCCCAAGAACAAACTTCTGTTCGGGGTGGCCGTTGCGATCATTCTGGTGTCGCTGCCTTATGCCTATTTCGGCATCTACCGCGAGATTCCGTTCTTTGCCGACGGCCGCAAGGACATCGCGTTCCTGCGGGCCAAGACCGACTTCGGAATTCTGCGCTATGTGCATTTTCTGGCCACGGCCTATGTGGCCTGGGTTCTTGTTGGCCCCAATGGCGACAATATCCGCGCCTCGGCCAGAGACGGCGCATTGGCCTGGGTCTGGCGGCATGTTCTTGCCGTGATCATGAAGGTGGGCCAGCAGTCGCTTGCCGTTTTCATCGCCTCGATGTACCTCGCCCGGTTGTTGGGCGTTGCCTTGGATCAGGTGGGACGCAGCCATCTTTCGATGCTGTATGTGAATGCCGTGGGCTTTGCGCTGCTGATCATGGTGGCCTATGGCGCGGGGTGGTTCAAATCCCACCCCTGGCGCAAAGCGAGGGTATAGAGATGTTGCGTCGCGAGGTTTTGACAGGTCTTCTGGCGATCGCAGGCAGCCCGGCCCTGGCCTCGGCTGATCCGGGTGAGGGCAAGACAGGTCTGAGTGTGGGCGAGGGCCGTCCCTTTGATCCGGCTGATGTGATCGAGATCGCCCGTGAGCGTGCCGCCGCGCCTTTTGCCTTGCGCCCGTCCGTGCCCGAGGAGTGGTTGAACATCAGTTATGATGACTATCGCTCGATCTGGTTCAACACCCGGAACGCGCTGTGGGAAGGCGAGGATCAGACCCCGTTGCGTCTGGATGTGTTTGCCCCGGGCCTTTATTTTCCAACACCCGTCGCCCTGCATATTGTCGAGGGCGACACGGCGCACCCGCTGAATTTCGACTTTGACGTCTTCGACAAGACCGACAAGTTCCCCGAGCTGCCGATGGAAGGCAATCTTGGCTATTCCGGTCTGCGCCTGCGCGCCGAGCTTGAGAAAAAGGGTATCTTTACGGAATTCGCGGTGTTTCAGGGTGCAAGTTACTTTCGCGCCATAGGTACGGGTGACATCTATGGTTTGTCGGCGCGTGGGCTGGCGATTGACGTGGCAGAACCGCAGGGCGAAGAATTCCCGGATTTCGTGGCCTTCTGGCTGGAAAAACCTGCACCCGGTGATGACCGGTTCGTCTTGCACGCCTTGCTGGACAGCCCCAGCTGCGCCGGGGCGTACCGGTTTGTCATTCGTCCCGGTCAGCCCCTCACGATGGAGGTTGAGGCGACGATTTTCCCGCGCGAAGAAATGGCGCATGTGGGGATTGCCGCGCAGACCTCGATGTTCCAGTTTGACGAAACCAACCGCGACCGGTTTTCCGATTTCCGCCCAGCCGTACATGATTCTGACGGCCTGTTGATCCGCAACGGGGCAGGGGAGACGATCTGGCGGCCCCTGGCCAATCCCCGCAAATTGCAGATCAGTGCCTTTTTGGATGATAATCCCAAGGGGTTCGGCCTGATGCAGCGCGCGCGGAAGTTCAGCGATTTTGCAGATCTCGAAGCCTTGTATCACCGCCGGCCCAGCCTGTGGGTGGAGCCCGGCGAAGGCTGGGGCAGGGGGGCTGTGACCCTGGTGGAAATCCCGACCGAGCGCGAGATTTACGACAATATCGTTACCTACTGGCGCCCTGCCGAGCCGTGGACCAAGGGCAGTGCCCATCAGCTGAGCTATCGGCTGACCTGGGGCGAGGCGAATGACTATGGCACTGGCCTGCGGGTGCTGAACACGCAGATCGGCAAGGCGTTTGAAGACGGTATTATCATCGCCATCAATTTTGAGCCGGGCGCGGATGTGCCGGACGATCTTGATCTGATCGAGCGCAAGATCCGCTCCAGCACCGGCGAGGTGTCAGGCGGTGTCTTGCAGCGCAACCCCGAAACGGGCGGGCCGCGTCTGGCGTTCAAATTCCATCCCGGCGAGGCCAAGCTGGTGGAATTTCGCGCTGAATTGCGTCTGAACGGCGCGCGTTTGAGTGAAACATGGCTGTACCGGTGGACGGTATGAGCGCGTATTCAACCGAAATCATGCCCACGCGCGCCCCGTTGCACATGGCCGCGCAGGATTTCGCGGACCGCCCTGTGCCCCGCCGCCGGTTCCGGGCGTCGATTGCAGATCGGTTGTGGCGCATCGCTGCGTTTGCCCCGGCTGTGGCAGTGACGATCATGTTGATCCTCGGATTTGTGGACTGGTTCCGCTCGGGCGGGGTGACGGCGCTGGAAACCAGTGCGATTGCTCTGATCGGGGTGACCTTCATCTGGGTGTCGCTGTCGGTCAGTACCGTGATCGTGGGGCTGTTGCGGCTGGCCATCGTGCCACGCCGTTTGCGCGAAACCCACGCGCCGCGCCCATCGCAGGCTGTCGCCCTGTTGGTGCCAGTCTACAATGAATCCCCCGCCAGCGTGTTCGGCAATATTCAGGCCACCCTGAAGGAACTTGCACACCGCGGTGGCGAGGACAGCTATAGCGCGTTTATCCTGAGCGACAGCTTTGAGTCTGAGACGATCTATCAGGAACATCAGGCGTTTCTGGCCCTGCGCGCGGCGTGTCCGCCGGGCATAGAGGTCTATTACCGTCGCCGTGAGACAAATACCGACAAGAAGGTCGGGAACCTGGCAGATTGGCTGGAAAACTGGGGCGGGGCGTATGACGCCATGGTGGTTCTGGATGCCGACAGCCTGATGAGCGGGGCGGCCATTCGCCATCTGACCCGTGCGCTGGCCGATGATCCGGATGCCGGGCTGATCCAGAGTTATCCTCTGGTGATCGGGGCCGAGACGCTGTTTGGGCGCATTCAGCAATTTTCCAACGCTGTCTATGGCTGGCTGTTGGCCGAAGGGCTGGCCGTCTGGTCACAGCGCGAAGGCAATTACTGGGGCCATAATGCCATCATCCGCACCCGTGCCTTTGCCGACAGTGCGCGACTGCCGTATCTGCGCGGGCTGGGGGGGCGGTCGCGCCTGATCCTGAGCCATGATTTTGTTGAGGCGGGGATGTTGCGGCGCGCCGGGTGGACCGTGCGGTTCCTGCCCAATGCCGGGGGCAGCTTTGAAGAGGCGCCGCAGACCCTGATCGACTATGTGTTGCGCGACCGGCGCTGGTGCCGGGGCAATCTGCAGCATTTGCGCCTGTTGACCGTCAAAGGGTTTCACCCGATCACGCGGTTTCATTTGCTGCAGGGGGCCGTGGCGTACCTGCTGTCGCCCGCTTGGCTGATCCTGATCGCGATCTGGGCGATTATCGGGCGTGAGGGCGTTGTCACCACCAGCTATTTCAGTGCGGCCAATCCACTGCATCCGATTTGGCCGGAAAACACGCAGATGGCCGGGTGGGGCTACCTGTTGTTTATCTACGCCATGCTTCTGGTGCCCAAGATCACCGGTATGATTGCCTTGGCGATGAATCGGCAAAACCGGCAGATTTACGGCGGCCTTGGGCCGCTGATCTCAAGCGTGCTGTTCGAGATCACCTGCTCGATCCTTTACGCACCGATCCTGATGGTACAGCAAAGCCTGTCCGTATTTCGCGCGCTGGTCTTTCGCAGCGAGGCATGGACCCCGCAGGCGCGCAGCACGGCGCGCTATGGCTGGGGCATCACGCTGCGATTCCACGCGGTCGAGACGATTCTGGGTCTTGGAATGGGGGTTGCCATTGCTTTGGGGGCAATCTCGCTTTGGTTGGCCCCGATTGCCTTCAGTCTGGCCTTTGCTGTGCCACTGTCACGGCTTAGCGCGTGGCGGGTCTTGGATGGACGGTACCCCGCATTGCGGTTGGACACGCCCCACAGCCTGAAAGAGCCGCGTATTCTGACGCTGGCGCGGCAAGAGCGCGTGGCGCTCAAGGCGCAACTGGACAGCAGGCCGGTCGCGACGGCGGCCGAGT
>Ga0316205_10002617_pt1 | contig 18360 bp, 19 predicted proteins | sample 3monthpyrite_MG_FD_204941 | JGI IMG/M metagenome (GOLD analysis project Ga0316205, IMG submission 204941) | Microbial mat bacterial communities from mineral coupon in-situ incubated in ocean water Damariscotta River, Maine, United States -... | ecosystem: Environmental > Aquatic > Marine >... | reverse complement strand
GAATACCAATATTTAATACTTTAGCTTGAGTACCTTGCGATAGCAGATATTCATTTACTCCTGAGCCGGCACCGCCCGCTATGGCATTATCTTCTATAGTGACTAGAACATTATGTGTGCTGGCTAATTCACTAATTAAGCCAGTATCTAAAGGCTTAACAAAGCGCATATCAACTAAGGTTGCGTTTAGCTCTGTTGCCGCTAGTTTTGCTTCTGCTAGCATAGTGCCAAAACTTAATAGGGCAACTTGCTTGCCTTCAATAATTTTATTGCCACGTCCTATTTCAATAATTTCATTAACACTAGGCAGCGTTTCACCTGTGCCATTTCCTCTTGGGTAACGCACTACTGACGGTGTATCAAGCTGATGTCCAGTATTTAACATCAATTGGCACTCTCGTTCATTAGCCGGTGTCATAATGGTCATATTAGGAATACAACGTAAGTAACTTAGGTCAAATGCGCCTTGGTGAGTAGCACCATCGGCGCCAACAATGCCCGCTCTATCTACAGCAAACATCACTGGCAGGTTTTGAATAGCAACATCATGAATGAGCTGATCATAACCGCGCTGTAAAAAGCTAGAATAAATAGCAACAACAGGTTTTTGTCCACCAATAGCAAGACCTGCAGCATAAGTAACCGCGTGCTGCTCAGCTATGGCAACATCAAAGTATTGATCAGGAAAGCGTTGGCTAAACTCAACCATGCCTGAGCCTTCGCGCATAGCGGGGGTTACCGCTACTAATTTATTGTCAACTTCTGCTGTTTTGCATAACCAGTCGCCAAAAATTTGTGAATAAGTGGGTAATGAAGGTGCAGATTTTGGTAAATTGGCATCACTAGGGTTAAATTTTGGTACAGCATGATACTTGATTGGATCTTGTTCGGCAGCGTGATAACCCTTACCTTTTTTAGTAGCAATATGCAGTAATTGTGGCCCTTTAAGGCTGCGCATATTTTTAATGGTGTCAACTAAACCATTAACATCGTGACCATCAATAGGGCCAATATAGTTAAAACCTAACTCTTCAAAAAAGGTACTAGGAACAACCATGCCTTTGAGGTGTTCTTCAGCGCGACTTGCTAATTCTTTTATTGGAGGAATGCCTTTAAGTAAGCGTTTACTACCTTCACGAAGCCCAGTGTAAAGGCTTCCGGAAAGCATTTTTGCCAAATGGTTATTTAAAGCGCCAACATTTTCAGAGATAGACATTTCGTTATCGTTTAAAATAACTAACATGTCTTTTTTAATATCACCGGCATGATTTAAAGCTTCAAAAGCCATACCAGCAGTCATAGCGCCATCGCCAATAACGGCTACTGTTTTTCTATTTTGACCTTCTTTTTCTGCAGCAACGGCTAAACCTAAAGCGGCAGAAATTGAGGTACTTGAATGACCAACGCTTAAGGTATCGTATTCACTTTCTTCACGCCAAGGAAAAGGGTGTAAGCCTTCTTTTTGCCTGATGGTATGCAGTTGATCGCGACGACCTGTTAATATTTTATGTGGGTAAGCTTGGTGACCAACATCCCAAATAAGGTGATCAAATGGTGTGTTGTATACATAATGCAGCGCTACAGTTAATTCTATAGTGCCTAAGCCTGAAGCAAAATGACCACTGCTTTTACTCACTGAATTTAGCAAAAAACTCCGTAATTCATTGCTGATGCGCGTTAATTGATCTTGGCTAATATTACGCAAGTCTTTGGGCGAATTTATTTGAGCAAGTAGTGGATAATCAGCAAGGTTTGTAGTCATAGTTTTCTAGTTATATTTATTTTTGTGCTTAAATCGGCTGTTAATGGCTGCGTTTGACAATAAAAGTGGCAAATTCAGCTAACGATTGCGTATTGTAAGGCAAACGGGCTAAAGCTTGAAGCGCTTGTTGAAATAAGTTTTCTGCCTTGTCTTGTGCGCCTTGTAAACCCAATAGTGCAGGGTAGGTACTTTTGTTGGCGGCTAAATCAGAGCCTTTGGGTTTTCCAAGTTCTTCTTCAGTTGATGTAATATCAATAATATCGTCTTGTACTTGATAAGCTAAGCCTACTAATTGCGCGTACTCTTTCAGTATTTGTTTTTCTTGTTCATTAACTTGCAGTGAGCATTCTGCTGCCATTAACACCGACGCTTCTAACAATGCCCCTGTCTTTAATGAATGCAAGGTTTCTAATTGCTGTAAATCTATAGCTTTGTTTGTTGCTGATAAATCTAAGGCTTGGCCACCACACATGCCTTGGTAACCAGAAGCTGAACTTAATAATTGAATTAGTTTGATTTGTTTTGCTTGTATTGCTTTAGAAAACTGGTGGTTGGCTAAAATATCAAAAGCAAGGGTTTGGAGTGCATCACCTGCCAAAATGGCAGTGGCTTCATCAAAAGCTTTATGACAAGTTGGCTGACCTCGTCTTAATTCATCGTCATCCATTGCTGGCAAATCGTCGTGTAATAATGAATATGCATGAATACATTCTAATGCCCCTGCAATGGCATCAATATCCGATATTTGGGCAGCTAACACCTCACCTGTGATATAAGCCAGGTATGGTCGCATACGTTTGCCGCCAATGAGTAAGCCATATCGCATTGCGGCAAGTAACTTTTCATCATTAACAGGTAATTTATCTAATTGCGCAACTAAAAAGTCATTGATGCGTTGTTGCAATGCTGCTTGCTGGGATAATGCACTCACAAATTATCGCCAGCATTTTGACTGTTAGCAGACAAATCAAAGTCGTGAAGTTGTGCTTGACCATTTTTGTCGAGTAATATTTTTACTTTTTGCTCTGCTGCTTGCAATTTGGTCTGGCTTACTTGACTTAAATTCAAACCACGCTCAAATAAGGCCATAGATTCTTCTAAGCTCAATTCGCCTTGTTCAAGACTTTGCACAATAGTGTCAAGTTCTGCAAGAGACTCTTCAAAACTCAGGTTTTCTAATTTTTTCTTTGCCATTATTTTTACTCTGTAGCGCTTACAATTTAGTACTAGGCGCAAACTTACCTTAGCTAAGCGCTTTGGTCAATGTGAGCTGCGCTTTTATTCGTGTTATTTAATTTCAAGTAAGCTATTAAGTTATTGACTGTTAGGGCGATAATATACTTTATTGTGGGAGAAGTAATAGCGAATGTTTTTCGCATCATGTACTATTATTTTATTAAGGCCAATCGAGTTAGGTAGTTTTAGGAGAGTTTTGTGGATTTAGCAACGTTAATAGGTATTCTTGGCGCTATCGGTTTACTGGTGATGGCGATGGTTTTATCTGGCGACATTATGATGTTTGCTGATACTCAATCGGTGCTTATTGTTTTTTGTGGTTCTATTTTTATTGTGCTATCAAATTATAATTTAGGACAGTTTTTTGGTATTGGTAAAATTATTGGTAAAGCTTTTATGTTCAAGCTTGAAAAACCAGAAGAGCTTATTGAAAAAGCAGTAGATATGGCTGATGCAGCGCGTAAAGGTGGATTTCTTGCTTTAGAAGAAGCCGAGATAACGAATCCCTTTATGCAAAAAGGCGTAGATATGCTGGTTGATGGCCACGACGCAGATGTGGTTAGAGCTACCTTGCAAAAAGATATTAATTTAACCACTGAGCGCCATGAAACTGGCTCAGATATGATGATGGCGTTGGCCGATGTTGCGCCAGCTATGGGCATGATCGGTACGCTTATTGGTTTGGTTGCTATGCTTTCTAACATGGATGATCCTAAGTCTATTGGTCCTGCAATGGCTGTTGCTTTATTAACAACACTTTATGGTGCTTTTTTAGCGAATGTTATCGCTATTCCAATTGCGGCTAAATTAAAGCTGCGTATGGCAGAAGAAAAAATGAACCAAGAGTTAGTACTTGATGCAGTATTAGGTATTCAAGATGGTCAAAACCCACGTGTAATCGAAGGCTTATTGAAAAACTATCTTGCAGAAGGTAAGCGCTCAGTTGGTACTACTGATGAAGAGTAGCGCTGAATTGATAAGTAGGAGGGCATATGGCTGAACAAGAATGTAAATGCCCACCACCGGGACTACCTGCTTGGATGGGCACCTTTGCTGATCTTATGTCGTTGTTGATGTGTTTCTTTGTTTTGTTGTTATCTTTTTCCGAGATGGATGTTCTTAAGTTTAAGCAAATTGCCGGTTCAATGAAGTTTGCTTTTGGTGTTCAAAACAAAATTGAAGTAAAAGATATTCCCAAAGGCACCAGTATCATAGCGCAAGAATTTCGCCCCGGTAAACCTGAGCCAACACCTATAGAAGTTATTCAGCAACAAACGGCTGAAATGACACAACAAATGTTAGAGTTTCAAGCGGGTGATGAAATCTCTGCTGGTGGTCGCCAAGAGCAACGTGGTGAAGAGCGTGGTGGTCAATCGCAAAATACTGAAGACTCTTTGTCAGCACAAGCTTTGCAGCAAGCGCAAGAGCAAATGGAAAATGCAGCGCAAGAGCAAGTAAACGACTTAGTTAAAAAAATAGCCGAACAACTTGAAAAAGAAATTCAAGATGGTGCGGTAGAGTTAGAATCTTTAGGACAACAAGTCACTATTCGCATTAGAGAAAATGGCTCTTTTCCGTCGGGTTCTGCCTTCTTACAGCCACAATTTAGACCTATTATTCGCACTATCGGTGAGCTTTTAAATACCATGCCCGGTGACATTATGGTTTCAGGTAATACGGATAATCGTGGTGTTGATTCTGAATTGTTTGACTCTAATTGGGACTTATCAAGCAAACGTGCGGTTGCTATTGCTCATGAGTTAATTAAAGTGCCTGGTTTTGATCAAGCAAGATTAGCTGTAGTAGGTTATGCTGATACAAGACCGTTGGTACCAAATACTAATGGCTTAAATCGTCGCCGCAATCGTCGTGTTGAAATATCGATTAATCAAGGTAAAGCCAAAGAAAGTGATCCTATTCAAGTAATAGAGTAACAAGTATTAATGGATAAGCTGATAACAGCAAGCGGCAAGTGAGTCGCTTGCTGTTTTTTTTGTAGCTTTTGCTTGTGACTATATTGTCGCTGCTTGATGATATATAATGCGCGCCAATTACCAATCGTTATTATTTAGGCCATCATCGATGAAATTTATCGTAAAGCTGCAAGCTGAAATCACCATAAAATCTCGCCCTGTTCGTAAACGTTTTACCAAGATTTTGGAATCAAACATTAAAAATGTTTTACGTCGTGTTGATGAGCAAGTTACCACGCGAATGAACTGGGATAATGTTGAAGTAAACACCAAAAATAATAGCCCTGAAAATCGTGAGTTGTTAATTGAAGCATTAAAGTGCATTCCCGGTGTGCCAATGTTTTTAGAAGTGCAACAAACGGACTTTACCGATGTTCACGATATTTATGAAAAAACACTTGCGGTGCATGCTAATACTATTGAAAACAAAACATTTTGTGTGCGTGTTAAAAGAACAGGAACACATGAATTTAACTCGCTAAAAGTAGAGCAATATGTTGGTGGCGGTTTAAATCAAGCAGTAGAGAGCGCTAAGGTTAAATTGAAAAAACCTGATGTGACTATTCGTTTAGAAATTAAAAATAGAGATTTATTTATTGTAACTCAGCGTCACCAAGGTTTAGGTGGTTTTCCTATTGCAACCCAAGAAGATGTTTTATCGCTAATGTCAGGCGGTTTTGATTCAGGTGTTGCCAGTTATCAAATGATTAAAAAAGGCGCTCGTACCCATTACTGTTTCTTCAATTTGGGTGGTTCTGCCCATGAAGTAGGCGTTAAGCAAGTGAGTTACTACCTGTGGAACAAGTTTGGTGCATCTCACAAAATCAAATTTTTTGCTGTTGATTTTGAACCTGTAGTTGCTGAAATTTTAGAAAAAGTAGAAAACAGTCAAATGGGGGTGGTGCTTAAGCGTATGATGATGCGCGCTGCTAGCAAAATTGCTGAAAAAGGCAAGATTCAAGCGCTAGTCACGGGCGAAAGCTTAGGGCAGGTGTCGAGTCAAACCTTAACTAACTTAAATGTTATTAACCGAGTTACCGATACGTTAATTTTACGTCCTTTAGCCGCTTATGATAAGCAAGATATTATTGATATTGCGCGTAAAATTGGTACTGAAGACTTTGCTAAGACCATTCCTGAGTATTGCGGTGTTATTTCTAAGAAACCAACTGTAAAAGCGGTTCTATCAAAAGTTGAAGAAGAAGAAGATAACTTCGATTTTGATATTTTAGATAAAGTAGTTAGCGAAACCCGCGTTTTTGATATTCGTGATATTGGCAAAGAAACTGAAGAAGAAATAACAGCGGTTGATTTGGTGGAAAATATTAGTGAAAACGCTATTGTGGTTGATATTCGCTCTCCAGAAGAAGAGGAAGAGAAACCCTTAGAGCTAGAAGAAGTTGAAGTGAAACATATTCCGTTTTATAAACTGGCGACACAGTTTGGCGATTTAGACATGAGTAAAGATTATTTACTATATTGTGATCACGGCGTGATGAGTAAACTACAAGCGCTTTACTTAATTGATAATGGTTTTAAAAATGTGAAGGTTTATAGACCCTAGACCCTAACTTCTGCACCTGTTGCCACATTTGGGTATTTTCCGGTGTGGCAATTTCATGCTTTATTCCTAAGCGGTGAATATAACCGTTAATATAATCAATTTCACTGCGACGTTTTGCTAACACATCGCAGCGCATTGATGAGCTGTTTTTAGCCGTTGCTTTAGCAACATTTTTTATTGATGCTTCCAGCTCCGCTAGTGTTAATTCAACCTTTTCAGCACTTGCTACTGCAATTATTTCTTTAAGTAAAGACACGATTGTTACTTGGTATTCAGTATTATTTACTAATCCATTGTCAATATTATTAATTGCGGTTAATGGGTTAATAACACAGTTAACCGCAAGTTTTAGCCATTGTTTTTTTTGTATGTTTTGATGATAAGTAACACTGGCAAGCGCGGTATTTAATAATTGAGTGCAGGATTGCTGCTGTTTTAAATTACTAACGCCCGACACTAGGCCAATATCACTGGTACCTAAGCCGGTATGAGTAACGGTTAAATGCGCAGTACGTAAACAACCATGAGTGGTGAGTAAGGCGTAAATATTATGCCTTTTGGTAATACTTTGCGGCAGTTCAGCTAAGGTGCCCAAACCATTATGAGCAAGTACTATCATCGCTTTGCTGTGTAACTGTGTAGCCATTTCTTTTAACGCATTTGCAATGTTAAAGGACTTCAAACACAAAATAATTAGATCGGCTTCTTGAATATGTTGGGCGTGTGCGTAGTTAATTTTATGCTGTTGTTTGTAGTTGTTATGATCAGTAAAGGTATATTGAGGGTGCTGTTGTGTTAATTTACTTGCCGCGAAAGCTTTAGATGGCAATAAATGTAATTGTATTGCGCTGTGTTTATCGCTATTTAGCGTGAGTTGCTGAATGTGATGATACCAAAGTAACCCCATGGCACCTTGACCAACAATAACAATATTCATTAGCTCTGTTGTACCTTTGACGTTTGTTTTACTTTTATAATTCTTTTTAAGGTAAATATTTTATATTTTAAATAAGCATACTTTAACAATAGGTAAAGACTTATGCCGGCAATGTCAGCGTAAAAATCGCTAAACTCTGCATTTCTAAAGCCTAAATAATATTGCCCAAGCTCACTCAGCGCAGCATAAAAGCTTAAGGTAAAAAATGTACTTAACAGTGATAACTTTATTATTGAAGCAACAAGCCAAGTTAATACGAAAAAACCAATAAAGTGGCCGATAGTATCAATTGCCGGTGAACGAAATACTAATTTTTTAATAGCTTCAGGCAGTAATAACTCACTGGAAAAAAACAGCAGCGCAGCGCAGGTAACAATGAGGATAAAAAAGGTTAGATGGTGTTGTGCTTTCACTATTATTTAAACATAAAAATATGGTGTCTGGATATTACCATGCTAGTGATGTTTGGGTATAATAAAAATAATTAGATGATTATTAGACCATAAGAGAAAAATTATGCCATCAATGGATATTGTGTCGGAAACTGATTTAGAAGAAGTACGTAATGCAGTCGATAATGCAAATCGAGAACTCAGCACTCGTTTTGATTTTAGAGGAGTAGAGGCGAGTTTTGAGTGGAAAAAGCCGGTTGTTACGCTAAAAGCAGAAGGCGATTTTCAGCTTAAACAACTTTGCGATATGTTACGTAGCCAATTAACTAAACGTAATGTTGATGCCAAAGCCATGACCGTAGGGGACGCTTCTGCAACAGGTAAGAATTGGAGTCAACAAGTTACTTTTAAAGAAGGTATTGAGCAAGATGTTGCGAAAAAACTAGTTAAATTAATCAAAGCGGAAAAATTTAAAGTACAAGCTGCTATTCAAGGTGAGCAAGTACGGGTTACTGGCAAGAAGCGTGATGAATTACAAGCGGTTATGGCGATGGTTCGTAAGGCTGAATTAGAGCAGTCGTTCCAGTTTACTAATTTTAAAGATTAAGCAACCTTTTGAGTTGTAAGTTACAAGCATCAAGGACGATTCTTGCTGCTTGTAACTTACATTTTTACTTTTTAGTGACCACCACAAGATTCACCATCGCTGTGAATATGTCCATGTTCAAGCTCTTCGGCAGTAGCTTCTCTAACTTCTAAAATTTCAACGTCAAAGCTTAAATCTAGCCCTGCTAACGGATGGTTGCCATCTACTGTAACTTCATCGTCAGTTACATCAATAACAATAACGGTTTGTTCTCCATCATCAGTACTAGCGCGTAATTGAGTGCCAACTGCTAACTCTTCAACGCCTTTTAACAGCTCTTTGGGTACGGTTTGTACATAATCGTCATGGCGTTCACCATAAGCCTGTTCAGCGCTAACCGCCACTTCAAATTTGTCGCCAGTTTGATGATCCATTAAAGCATCTTCTAAGCCCGGAATTAAATAACCAGTACCTTGAATAATAGCCATAGGCTTATGATCGTATGAGCTGTCAATTAACGTGCCTTCGCTGTCTGATACTGCGTAGTGCATTACTACGACTGAGTTGTTGGTGATTTTCATTTTTTGCTCTACTATTTTAAAGTTAAGTGTTTGGTATCTATTTGTTGGAGTTATTCAACAGCCAGTGAATAAGGTAATGCTTGTATAACTATTTTGCTTTCTGGTTGCGATTTCATTCTTAACGGGCTAGTTTTATCGATATCGTTACTCATAATAGTTTGAAGATAACAAGTGCCATCGTCTGCTTGGTAACTTGAGATGATATCGCCTGCTTTTCGCCAATTTTCACCTATCTGCTTTTCGATAATATCATCAGCTTGCAGCGGCTGTTCTAACGCTACTTTTAAAGAAAACAGCGCTTTTTTGTTTTTACCTAAATATTGCATGCGCGCTACGGTTTCTTGTCCTAAGTAACAGCCCTTGGTAAAGCTAATACCGTTGATAGCTTGAAGGTTAAGCATTTGCGGAACATATTCATCGCTACTGGTTTCACTAAGCTGAACAAAGCCTTCGTTTATTTCCAGTAAGTCCCAAACGGCGCTATTGAATGTGGGTACATTAATATTTGCCAAAATAGGAGTTAATAGCGAAGTTTCATCAACCAATAAGTAACGTGCTTGTTTGCCCGCTATATACACTAGCGTAGTGGAATTTGATTGTACTACCGGGTTGAGACTATCAGGAATGCGAGTAAAGTTGCTTTGTAAAATATCTGCGGCATTTTCACCTACTAGCGCGAAAAAACTTAAGTTATCTGTTGCGCTAATGTCTACTTTTGCAAAAACACCAAATTTCTTTAACTCAGCTATTGAGGCTGTAATGCTTGCTTTTGGTTGAATAAGCAAGTGAGCTGAATTGCGGTTTATTAAGCGAAAAGCACTAAAAACTTTACCCTTAGCATTGCAATGTGCACCTACCAGTAAGCTGTGTTCAGTACTGGTGGTAACATCACAGGTAACTTGTCCTTGCAAATATTTACTTTGCTCCTCTCCAATTAATGAGATAGCGCTATAATGATCTAATGAAACAAAATAAGTACTTGGCAATTGTTCAAGTGAGGGCTGGTTTACTTCAATTTTTGGCATGAGAGGAAAACTATACTAGGGTGATAAAAAGTAAATAAGGGTGAATGCGTATTAATTCAAGTGATAAATCAACTTTAGATAAAAAAACACACAATTAGTTGGCAGATAAATAGGGGTTGTTGCTACACTATGCCCAAGCAAAATGATGATTTTTATTTTAGGTAAATCAATATGTCAACAGAAGTAAATTCTCAACCGCCAGTAGCTCCTCAACCTGTGAATAAGGCTAGACTAAAATGGGCGTGTCGTCGTGGAATGCTAGAATTAGATGTGCTATTTATCCCGTTTGTTGATGAAGCTTATGATGATTTAAGTGCTCAAGATCAACGAATTTTTGAACGTTTACTTACCGAGCAAGATCCTGATTTATTTGCTTGGTTTATGGGGCATAAAGTTTGTGAAGACAATGAGCTTAATACCATGGTGCAATTTATTCTCAACCGCGTCAAAGTATAATGTAACGGTTAAAAAATCCCGTTGTCAGACAATAGTTTATGTAGGTGTTGCAGTCGTTTTTGTACTGCTTCTACTGACGTTTTTTACTTATGCCTATCACCTGATTTTAACTCTAGCTGTGATAGGCATTGTTCTGTTGGGCTTTTTGTTGACTAAACAAAGCCGCTCGCAAGATGCTATTACTGCATTTGAATTAACTAGCCAAGGGCAATGCTTATTTGCGGGGAATAACCACTACCAATTACATTTGAATAGCCGATGCAGTTTCTTAGGGTGTTGGTTGGTTTTACAACCTGTAGTCACAGTTAATAGTTTGTCTGAACAAAGACAGGCAGCCAAAACTGGTAGCGAGACCAAGTTATTGTTTATTTATCGTGACAGTTTAAGTAAGCAAGACTTTTCTCGCATATCTCAGGTTATCACTCACCTACATCATCAGTCTTAGGTATTAAACTTTTGTTAGCGCTATTGTTAGCGCGCAGTATTGTTGGTTTTGCCTCAGCTAATGTTTCAGGAAAGTCTAAGGTGTAATGTAAACCTCTACTTTCTTTGCGTTCAAGTGCACAGCGAATAATTAACTCAGCCACTTGCACTAAATTTCTTAACTCAAGTAAATTGTTGCTTACTTTGAAGTTTCGGTAATAGTCTTGTATTTCTTGTTGTAATAATTCAACGCGGTGTAAAGCACGCTCAAGCCTTTTTGTGGTTCTAACAATACCTACATAATCCCACATAAATAACCGCAACTCATGCCAATTATGTTGAATAACAACTTCTTCATCGGAATCGGTTACTCTACTTTCATCCCAATGTGGTAACTTTTTAAAGCAATTGTGTTGTACTAACGATTCGCTAATTTCAAGTGCTGCTGCGCGCGCATAAACTAAGCACTCTAACAACGAATTACTCGCTAGGCGATTAGCACCGTGTAACCCGGTGTACGACATTTCGCCAATGGCATAAAGCTGATGAACATCTGTTCTACCATGCTGGTCAATCATAACACCGCCGCAAGTATAATGTGCAGCAGGCACAATCGGTATTGGTTGTTTAGTTATGTCTATACCTAAGTCTTTGGTACGCTGATAAATAGTGGGGAAGTGTTGCTGGATAAAATCACTAGACTGGTGGCTAATATCAAGATACATACAATCAACACCTAAGCGCTTCATTTCATAGTCGATGGCACGAGCAACTATATCTCGGGGTGCTAATTCGGCTCTTTTATCAAACGCTGGCATAAATCTACTGCCATCAGGTCGCCTTAATTTAGCACCTTCACCACGTAATGCCTCCGTTAATAGAAACGTGCCAGCATCAGGGTGAAATAAACAGGTAGGATGAAACTGATTAAATTCCATATTGGCAACACGGCAGCCTGCACGCCATGCCATTGCAATGCCGTCGCCACTGGCAACATCAGGATTCGACGTATATTGATAAACCTTACTGGCACCGCCAGTTGCTAAAATAGTTTTTTGCGCATAAATACTTTCCACTCTTTCACTATTTCTATTCCAAATATAAGCACCGATACACTGTTTTTTACTATTGCTAGTGTCGTCACTTTTAGAGTTAAGTTCATCAGGTGATTTTTCGCAAATTAGATCAATGGCATTACAGCGTTCAAAGACACGAATACGAGAATGTTGTTTAACGCGATTTGATAATGTGGTTTGAATTGCTTTACCTGTAGCATCAGCCGCATGAAGAATACGTCGATGACTGTGACCACCTTCCCGCGTTAAATGATATTTTTGCTCACCTTGAGTATTGTTTTTGTTATCAAAATCTTTTTTGTCACAGTCTTCTTTATCAAAGTCAACGCCTTGCTCTATTAACCACTGTAGGCAAGCTTTGGCATTTTCTGCGGTATATTGCACCGCATTTTCATCACACAAACCAGCACCAGCTATAATAGTGTCAGATACATGAGCTTGAACGCTGTCGTTCTCATCAAAAACAGCCGCAATACCACCTTGCGCATAATAAGTAGACCCCTCATTTAATGGCCCTTTACTTAATATCACCACATCAGCATTTTTTGCTAAATGTAGCGCAAGCGTTAAACCTGCAGCACCACTGCCAATAATTAACACGTCGCAATTGTTTTGTTGATTCATAGTTGTTGATGTATATATTAGGGATAATCAGGTATTATGTGGAATCTTAACGTTTATTAGCGTTTGATAATAGTTTTAACGAGCATATACTCATGATACTTCAAAATATCTGTTTCAGCATTTAGAGGTAACATGAGTATATATAGGTACGGATTAGTCTAAAATTTAAAAAAAGCAAAATAAAAAAGAACTTTTTTAAAATTGTGTAGTCTTAATTGGTACGTTTGTTATGAGCCAAATGTGTAAAGTGATTGTTTACCTTTGAACTTAATACAGTTTACTAAGGTATAGCTAGGAGAAATGGCTCAAATGAGCGAACAGAACGTCGACCAAGCATTGGTTGAGCGGGTGCAGAAAGGCGATAAAAACGCCTTTAACCTGTTAGTAACGAAATATCAGCATAAAGTGGCTAATTTAGTGTCACGTTATGTCAGTAATCAGAGTGATGTGCCTGATATAGTACAAGAAGCTTTTATTAAAGCTTACCGTGCCTTACCCAACTTTAGAGGGGAAAGTGCATTTTATACTTGGCTGTATCGTATCGCAGTGAATTGCGCAAAAAATCACAGTGTTGCCTTGGGGCGTAAACCACCAAGTAACGATGTTGAAGTAGAAGATGCCGAATTTTATGATGGTGGCGACGCATTAAGAGAAAATGCTTCACCAGAAAAAGTTTTGCTGACTCAAGAAATTAAAAAAGTTATTTTTGATACTATTGAGCAATTACCTGATGATTTGCGAATTGCGATTAACTTTCGAGAAATTGAAGGGTTAAGTTACGAAGAAATAGCGACAATTATGGAGTGCCCTGTAGGCACAGTACGTTCACGAATTTTTAGAGCGCGTGATGCCATAGACAAAAAGATTAAGCCCTTATTGTCAAGTTAGTTGCTAGCAGCTTGAGTTTAGTATTAGTGAATTGTTAAAGCGATTGGAAAATCTATCATTTTTAGTGTCTAATTTAGACGCAATATAAAAGGTTAACGTATGAGTGAAAGTAAGTTTGAGACAATATCATCATTAGTTGATAATTATCGTGTTACTGATCAAGAATCAGCACAAGCTATTGATGACATACTCAAGGATAAACACTTATCTACTACATGGCAGAATTACCATTTAATTGGCGATGTCATTCGTGATGAAATTCCAGCAACATTGCAGTTAGATTTATCTGCTCAAATAGCGTCAGCAATTGCTGATGAGCCAACTATTATTGCGCCTAACTTATCTAACGAAAAGTCTAATGAAGCAACTAGCGTTAACCTTAAAGCTAAAGTGATTCAACTCTTTAAGCCGGTAGGGCAATTAGCTATTGCTGCTTCTGCTGCCGGTTTGATGATTATTGGCGTACAGCAAAACGTGGCCGATAATAATGAAATTATAATGCCAACCCAAGTAGTACAAACCAAGCCTTTAGGCGGTTTTGCTAATCCAGTAAGTTTTAACTATCAGCAAAATAGTAAATCAAAACAACAAGCAGCTCTTGAACAACGCATTGAACAACAGCGTCGCTTTCAAGCTTTATTGTCAGATCACCAACAACAAATTAAGTTAAGTGCGGTGAAAAAAAATGACAGCAAAGAAACTAATACTGAATTAAAATCTGAAATAGAGAATGCTAACTAATTAGTGGATTTGTTATTTTTCCCCTTAGCTTTTTAACAGAATAAGAGACAAAGTGAATAACTTGAGTATAATGAGTTATTCACTTTTTTTTTCCTGATTTTTATCATTCCCATGTCGAGAAAGTATGAAATTACTAGCCAATAAATCGTTATTTTCCACATTACTGTTTACTTGTTTATTCGGTGTTTCTTCTAGTTTTTCAGCGGTTGCGGCTGAAGACGAGCAGGCAAAAAACTCTTTAGAACGGCTTTCAAAATCTTTGCGAAAACTAAATTTTAATACCTCATTTGTGGTTGTTAAAAATAATCAAGCAGAGCCATACCATTGGCTTCATGGCATTGTAGAAAAATCAGAGAGTGAACACGAAGAAGCAAACGGTGAATTAAATGAAGGTAATAGTGAGCTTGAAATACTTGCTTTGCTTAATGGACCTCGTCGCGATATTTTGCGTGTTAACAATAGAGTCACCTATATCGAACCAGAATATGCGCCTTATTCTATTAACTCTGAACAAATTAGTGGGCCTATTCCAACGGTTTTCGGTCGAGATATAAGTGTGCTGGCAGATAACTATCATTTTGTTTCGGTAGGGAAAAATAGAGTATTAGGTCGGGCTGCACAGTTGATTCGTATTGTGCCAACTGACTCTCATCGTTTTGGCTACTGGGTTTGGCTCGATCTGCAAAGTGGTTTGTTATTAAAGCTAGCAGTGATCACCCGTAAAGGTAAGTTGCTTGAGCAAATACAATTTACCCATTTAGAGATTACCGATACCATTTCTGAAAATTTGAAACAACTACAAGCTACAGAATTGCCTAAAGTAATAGATATAACAGCAAACCAAAAAACCATTGATTTAGCATGGCAGGTTAACTGGTTACCTGATGGTTTTAAAGCAGTAAAATCTAACAGACACCGCATTAATAACAATAAACAAGCAGTTGAATTTATGTTATTTAATGATGGTTTAGTTGATATCTCTGTGTATGTTAACCCCAGTAAAAGTAAACAACGCGCCATCGAGTTTGCTAGTGACGGTGCTACTTTAGTGTTAAATCAGGTAATTAATAACATTGAGGTGAGCGTGGTGGGGAAAATTCCATTAGAGACAGCTAAAAAAATTGTCAGTTCTGTAAGTTTTACTCGTAAGCTTGCTAAGCCCTAATGGAAGAGTTAGCAACCGTAACGGCTATTAATGCAGAGCAAATCACTGTCATTAGTAAAATAAAATCTAGCTGTAATAGCTGCAGTCAACTGGATACTTGTGCTAGTGGTCAGGTAGCCAAAGCTATACCTCATAAAAGCCTATCATTTACTTTGCCTAAACCCAAGTCGCTAGACAATCAAACCATTAATATTGGTGATTGTGTAGTATTAACTCTACCAGAAGCTGATTTATTACAAAGTGCATGGCAGGTTTATATGTTGCCGGTTTTAGGGCTTTTTTCTTTCTCAGCATTGGGGCAATGGCTCAAGCTAGAGGGAATCTTGCCTCATGAATTAATGGCATTAACAGTTGGTGTGTTTGGTGGGTATGTGGGCTACCGTTTTGCTAAGTATTTTCAAAACCAACCGAGCAACCGAGCAAGGTTGCAACCTAAAATTTTACGGGTTTTGCCAAAATCACTTAATGTGATAAATGTTAGCAGCCATTAACAATGGGTTGTGAATATTGTGAACAAAAGATAGCCCCAGCGCGCTAAATTCGTTAAAATCACGCCATTCTTGAATTTATAACTTTTTATCCGAACTTCCATTTATGAAAAACATACGTAACTTCTCAATTATTGCCCATATGGATCGCGGAGCAGTTGAGATTGATTGAGAATGTTTGATGTTTTCCTCGTGAATCCCCTTGTGTAATCTTCTGTAGCTCAATAAATTCAACAACTCATAGTGAGGTCGATTGAGGTTAATTGAGAACGTATTAAAATAAGTGAAATATGATCTGGTACCCCTATTAGTATCCCTGTGCTAACATGTATGTAGTAACAATGCTTTTCGGGATACTATAGGGGTACCGATAAGCCACAATACAAGGCACCACTATGACTGTATCCGATTCATGGTTAACAAAGCGCGTAAATAAAGCACAAGAAAAAGAAATAATCAAAGCTCATGGTCTTGGATTATATGTCAGGGTTCGTAAGACTGGTTCAATATCGTTTATATTCAAATATCGAATTGATGGGATAAGGGATAAATTAACATTAGGTCGTTATCCTAAAATGACATTGGCGGCAGCGGTTACTGAAACAAAAAAATGCAATGACTACCTTAGTAAGTCAAAAGACCCAAAAATTGAGCGTAAACTTGATGTTGTGCGATACAATGAAAAGCTAACCGTTGAACAAATATTTAACGAATGGTGGACTAATAAGTATAAAGCTCATCCATTCTTTGAGAATACTGTTAGAGGTACGCCATTTCAATCTAAAAGAACATTCCAATTACACGTACTCCCTCATTGTGGTGATATGACTTGGGATGATGTTAGCCTAGCTTATTGGGCTACGTTATTGCGAAAAATAAAAGATCGCGCACCGCATATTGCTCTTAGACTTGTAACACATATTAAATCTATTGGTAAATACGGTAAATCTCACGGTAAAATTCTAAACAACCCATTAAAAGATTTTAGTGGCGTAACTGATTTGAACGTAAGAAAGAATAAAGGCAATCGCGTACTTTCTTATGAAGAAATTGAAATTGTTTTTGATACGTTACTTAAAACACGTAGTGATGAACGAACCAAAATTGTTTTTCAATTATTAATTATTTACGGTTGTCGCTCTAAAGAATTGAGGCTAGCAGAGAAAAAACATTTTGATTTTGATCGTATGCTTTGGACTGTGCCAGAGGAATTAGCTAAACCACAAGATTTAACAGATATTAGTGAAACAGCTAACCCGATAGAAAGGCCAATATTACCTGAAACATTACATTTATTTGATAGGTTGTATGCGTTAAGTAATAGTGATAAATATTTGTTTGGTAATACTCGAAAATCAAGTAAGCAAGGCGAGCCGTTAAGTGATAGTGCTTGGCTTGATGTGCCTGGTCGAATTAATATGCACATTGCTAAAAATAATAATGGGCAAACACTGCCTTCATGGTCAACACATGATCTTAGACGAACAATGCGAACTCATGTTACCGATCAAATTGATGAAGGTGGTTTAGGTGTAGAGCCTTGGCTTGCTGAAAAAATGATAGGTCATAAGCTTTCAGGTGTATTTGAAACCTATGATAAAGGGCAGTATGTACCTAAAAAATTGCGTGCTTATAAGCTGTGGTACAAAAAGTTAGATAATATTTGGAATAAAACAGGTGAAGTGGTGAGTATTGATATTGCGAAGATTAGCTAATTACCATCAATTCCATCTAACCAAGCTAGTCTGATTAAATATTGCATAACGAGTGCTGCAAAATACTATCGGGCATTTAAGCTAGAAACTAACGGGCTATTATCAAAGACAGCATCTTTTGAATGATATGGATGCCCGTTTTTATTAACTCTTGGTGTAATTAGTAAGTATACGTGTTTCATGCATCAACCTCTTGAATAGACATGATTTGGCTACTGTCTTTAAGTAATTGCTTTTGATCTTTGTCGAATAAAGAGCATGTTTTTGGTTGTCTTTTAAGCTTATCAAGCTATTAAATCCATACCATTGTTTTTTTCCCATTGGTGAATGGCATCTTTTGAATATAAGTTACCACCATTAGAAAAAGGAACAGGCTTTGGCATTCCGCGAGTTTTCACCCATTCTGCAAGTGTTCTTGTAGCTTTTCTGTTGTAACGAACTTTTAATTCATCAGTGGTATAAAATGCTTTTAGTGTTGTCATTATTCTGCTGCCTCGATGTTGATTTTACTGCTCAACTTGATCTGACAAGAGAGCATATTAGTTTTTAGTTTCTGATTGACTTTATTGGTTCAATATTCATTCTATTTCTGGAGGAGCAAAGCAATATTATTGAATTGCCCTCCATATTTTATTGTTTGTAATGAAATTAATGATCGTCATCGTTAATCCAATTTACTGAGTTAAAATTCTGTACATTTATAATTTTTTTTATTTATCGTTTTTATC
>Ga0316205_10002616_pt1 | contig 18362 bp, 17 predicted proteins | sample 3monthpyrite_MG_FD_204941 | JGI IMG/M metagenome (GOLD analysis project Ga0316205, IMG submission 204941) | Microbial mat bacterial communities from mineral coupon in-situ incubated in ocean water Damariscotta River, Maine, United States -... | ecosystem: Environmental > Aquatic > Marine >... | reverse complement strand
ATGCCAATACGAAATTGGGGCATTGTTCTCAACCAGTTCTTAACAATCTATGAAAAAAGGGTCAGAATTTAAATAATAAAATCTAACCCAAGTTATTTTTAACTTACACAGTTTTTAGGATAGTGTCCTTAAAATAAAAAACGCTCCAATAAGTATTGAAGCGTTTTATGTGTTTATTAAAGGCGATTTTTGCCATTACATCATTCCAGGCATTCCGCCTCCACCCATTGGAGGCATTGCTGGTGTATCTTCTTTAATATCTACTAAAGCACACTCGGTAGTTAAAATCATTCCAGCTACTGAAGCTGCATTTTCCAAAGCAATACGAGTTACTTTTTTAGGGTCAATAATTCCTGCTTTAAGCATATCGACATACGTTTCAGACTTCGCATCAAAACCAAAATCTTTTTTGCCTTCCATTACTTTGGCTACAACAACGCTACCTTCGCCACCTGCATTTTCTACAATTGTACGTAAAGGCGATTCTATAGCGCGAGCTACAATTTGTATTCCAGTAACTTCATCAAGATTTTCAGTAGTAATTTTTTCCAAAACAGATTTTGCTCTTACTAAAGCTACGCCTCCACCTGCAACTATACCTTCTTCAACAGCAGCTCTTGTTGCGTGTAATGCATCATCCACTCGATCTTTCTTTTCTTTCATTTCAACTTCACTTGCAGCACCAACATAAAGCACAGCAACACCTCCAGCTAATTTAGCCAAACGTTCTTGAAGTTTTTCTTTGTCGTAATCACTTGTGGTAGTTTCAATTTGGGCTTTAATTTGGTTAACTCTAGCTTTAATATCACTAGCTTTCCCAGCGCCATTTACAATAGTTGTATTGTCTTTGTCTACAGTTACCGTTTCGGCAGTTCCCAACATACTTAAATCGGCATTTTCTAATGAAAATCCTCTTTCTTCAGAAATTACTGTTCCACCAGATAAAATAGCAATATCTTCTAACATCGCTTTACGTCTGTCTCCAAATCCAGGTGCTTTAACAGCAGCAATTTTTAAACCTCCACGTAATTTGTTTACTACTAAAGTAGCCAAGGCTTGACCATCAACATCTTCAGCAATAATTAATAATGGACGACCAGATTGTGCTACTGGTTCCAATATTGGAAGGATTTCTTGTAAATTGGATATCTTTTTATCGAATAATAAAATGTATGGATTCTCTAAATCGGCAATCATTTTATCTGCATCAGTTACAAAGTAAGGAGACAAATAACCTCTGTCAAATTGCATGCCTTCTACTACGTCAACATAAGTTTCCATTCCTTTTGCTTCTTCAACAGTGATAACGCCTTCTTTACCTACTTTACCAAAAGCTTTGGCTATTAAATCGCCAATAGTATCATCGTTATTAGCTGAAATTGCAGCAACTTGTTTAATTTTTTCTGAAGAATTACCAACCTGTTTAGATTGTTTTTCTAAATCGGCAACAATTGCTCCAACAGCTTTATCAATACCACGTTTTAAATCCATTGGATTGGCGCCAGCAGCAACGTTTTTCAAGCCTTCTTTCACAATAGCTTGAGCTAAGACTGTTGCAGTTGTTGTTCCGTCACCTGCTAAATCGTTGGTTTTTGAAGCCACTTCTTTAACCATTTGTGCTCCCATATTTTCAAGCGCTTCGTCTAATTCTATTTCTTTAGCAACCGTTACACCATCTTTAGTAACTTGTGGAGCACCAAAACTTTTGCTAATAATTACATTGCGTCCTTTAGGACCTAAGGTTACTTTTACTGCATTGGCTAATGCATCAACACCACGTTTTAAGCCGTCGCGTGCTTCAATATCGAATTTTATATCTTTTGCCATAATTATAAATTTTATTTAAAATTTTAAACTCTCAAAATTAAAATACTAAATTCCAATTTTGGAACTGATAGTTTAAATGAAAGTTTTTGGAATTGTTTTTTGTTTGGAATTTAGAGGTTGTTATACAATTGCCAGAATATCGCTTTCTCGCATAATTAAATAATCTTTCCCATCAAGTTTAAGTTCGGTTCCTGCATATTTTCCGTATAGTACTGAGTTTCCAACTTTTACTGTCAAAGGTTCGTCTTTGGTTCCTGTTCCAACAGCAACAACGTTACCTTTTTGTGGTTTTTCTTTTGCGTTATCTGGAATAATAATTCCTGAAGCCGTAGTGGTTTCGGCTTCTAATGGTTCTATTAGAACTCTATCTGCTAATGGTTTAATGTTTAAAGCCATTTTTATGTGTTTTTAAATTAATGATTAATATTAACGCTAAAGCGTTGTTCCAAAATTGTGCCAATGAAATTTGACTGACAAACTTTCAGTAACAAAAAATGCCAACTCTATAAGTTGGCATTTTTTGTTTTTATGTATAACATATTATTGGTTACTATCGTTGCTTACTTCGTTAACAGGAGTGTCATTTACTGTTGAACTTGCAGCTGGAAGAGCTTGTTGAGATGTTGTTGCATCTTGGTCTAAAGCTTTAGATTCAGTAGTTGTATTGCCACCATCAATTGCTACATTAGAGAGTAAAATTAAGGCAATTAATAAAGTTGCTAAAGCCCAAGTACTTTTGTCTAAAAAGTCTGAGGTTTTTTTAACACCACCTAATTGTTGTGTACCACCTCCTCCAAACGAAGATGATAACCCACCACCTTTTGGGTTTTGTACCATTACTACTACTACTAATAGGAACGCTACGATAACGATAAGGATTAAAAATATTGAAAACGTGCTCATTATTATTTATTGTTTTGTTCTTGTATTTCTTTTATTGCTTGAATTTGGTCTGCAAAGAAACCACTTTTTTCTGGATATTTCAAACTTAAAATTTTATAAGATTGAATGGCTTTATTATAGTTTTTTTGTTCTACATAAATTCGTGCTAATGTTTCAGTCATTAATGTTTCTGGCTGCATCATCTGTGACTTTGCTATATTATGAGTTGTTGCGTCCTTTTTTACAGGTTGAATTTTTGGGCTTGAAGCAATAAATTTATCTATTAATTCAAACTTTTTGGTTTTGATGTCTTCCTTTTGTTGAACGTCATTATCACTATCTTCCTGTTCTCTAATAATGGGTTTAAAGCTTGTAATTTTTAACCATTCACTAAAGGAATGTACTTCATTTTTATCAAAAGCCAAAGGCTTGCCAACTTCAAGAATATCTTCAGGTGTTTTTTCAATGCTCGAAACATCTACTTTAATGATTTTTTCAGGAGAAATTGATTCTTGTTTTTCTTGAAAAAGTTCTGGGTGTATTGTTGGTTCGGCATCCTTAATATGTTGCTTTAAAGCAGTATCGATAATAACACTTTTATTAACCGAAATATCTTCAACACCGTTTACTTTAATATCTTTTAAATGAGCAATATTCTTTTTAATATGTTCTGAAATTTCGTTCTGTTGAAACTCATCAGAAGTTATAAAATCGAATAAAATACTTCTATCGGTTGTATAGGCAGCAGCTGTTTTTAATTCTTGATTATACTTAAAACTTCCTTGGTCCTTTAGCCCTTTAAGATAAATGGCTCTTGCCGATTGAAAGTATGGAAATTCATCTATAATAACTCTAACGTCACTCACTTGATTAGCCGAAATATGCTGTGGATTTTGTAGCAGTTGTGTAAAATTAGAAGTGTTCATCGTTTACCATTTTGCTAACGATGCATTTACTACATCTTGTGTTATACGTTCAAATATTTCAGTTATTGCAGTAGTTTTTTGGCTACCAACTAATTGTGCGTTTCCTTCGTAATCAAAGAAGAATGAAAAACGTTGATCAAACTCCGCATCAGGATCATTTTTATCATAAAAATGCACTTTTACAGCAATGGTTAAACGGTTTTGTGCAGCAGTATTGTTAGCTGTTGCTGTGGTAGGAGAAATGCGATACTCTACTATTTCGCCTTCGTAAAGTAAATCGCCATTGGATTTAACAAGGTCTAAATTTGTTTGATTTAAAATAATTTCTTCAAGTGCTATTCTAAAATCACGCTCTAAACCTGGTTCTATTAAAGGTGCGTTGTTTTGAAAATAGTTGACTTGAAAGGTTTTGGTGTTTTCAGAAACATTTGTGCCTGTAAATTTATATTTCCAGCAACTTTGAAAAGTAGTTGCTAAAATTAAAATGAGTAGTATGTGTTTTGTTTTTTCCATAAAAATATTCTTTAAAGCTACGCTTCTATATTTTCAATAAAAAATTATATTTTTATTTCAATAGTGTTCATAATTACAGTTAATAAGTATTAGGTCGCTTCATGGTAATAAACGCATAAATGTAGCCAGCATTATCTGCTACATCAAAATCAACATTTATTAATCGATATCCTTGATAATGTTTTTCGTTTACCAAATCTTCTGCTTCTTGTCTAATTTTTTCTGAGCTATTACGTGCAAACGATTTACGAATCATAAATATTTCTACTGCTTTCACCTGTTGGTTTCTATTTTCTTTTATTTGTCAGATGTAATCAACATAAACTAAAAACTTACAAAGTAATGTTTTCTTGTAGTTGATTTCATAAAGTTATTTTAAAGATCAAATTGCTTTATTTTTCTATACAACGTACGTTCACTTATACCAAGTTCGGCAGCTGCTAATTTACGTTTTCCTTTGTGACGTTCTAAAGATTTTTTTATTAATTCCAGTTCTTTGTCATGAAGCGATAAGGTTTCCTCTTCTTCAATCTCTTCAGCAAAATGATACTTGTCTTGAGTATTATTAACTATTTCAACTGGTTGAGTGCTTTCTTCAGGTAACGATAATACTTCTAATTCTTCTTTTGCAGTGTTGTCCTCATCACCATAAATTTTTTGTATAAGTCCTTGATTATCTTTTTGAACATCTTGGGTATTCCCATTTTGCATGAGCTCCATGGTGAGTTTCTTCAAGTCGTTCAAATCACTTTTCATATCGAACAATACTTTGTAAAGTATTTCACGTTCGTTGCTGAAATCACTTTCTTTTTTAGCTGAACTAATAACAGCAGGTAAGTTTTGGCCAGCATTTGGTAAATAGTTTCTTAATATTTCGGGAGTTATTTCTCGCTTATGTTCTAATACCGAAACTTGCTCTGCCACATTACGTAATTGCCTAATATTTCCGCTCCAACGGTATTTTAATAGCATTGTAATAGCATCATCACTTAGTTTAATTGTTGGCATTTTGTATTTAAGGGCAAAATCGCTTGCGAACTTTCTAAATAACAAGTGAATGTCTTCTTTACGATCTCTTAAAGGTGGGAGATGAATATCAATAGTACTTAATCTATAATACAGGTCTTCTCTAAATTTTTCTTTTTTAATAGCATCAAACATGTCCATATTTGTTGCTGCCACAATACGAACATTGGTTTTTTGCACTTTACTAGAGCCTACTTTAATAAATTCGCCATTTTCTAGAACACGTAATAAACGCACTTGTGTGGTTAATGGTAATTCGCCAACTTCATCTAAGAAAATAGTGCCTCCATCTGCAACTTCAAAATAGCCAGAACGTGTTTGTGTAGCTCCAGTAAAAGCTCCTTTTTCGTGGCCAAATAGCTCACTGTCTATAGTACCCTCGGGAATTGCACCACAGTTTACTGCAATATATTTTCCGTGTTTTCTATGTGAAAGCTGGTGTATGATTTTTGGAATACTTTCTTTACCAACACCAGATTCTCCAGTGACTAACACCGAAATATCTGTTGGCGCGACTTGAATCGCCTTTTCAATAGCACGATTTAAAGCAGTATCGTTACCAATAATTCCAAAACGTTGTTTTATAGCTTGAATTGATTCCATAATATTTCCTGCGCAGGCAGGAATCTTTTAATTTAAACTTATTTTTAATAATTGTGGATCCCTGCTTTTGCAGAAATGACAATCAACTAATTATTTTCCGAATACCCTACTGCTTCACCAATAAGTGTAGCACTAGTGCAATCTTTCACTTTTACATTTACAAAATCCCCTACTTTGTAATGTGATTTAGGGAATACTGCAACCGAGTTATGTTCGGTTCTTCCGGACCAGTGTTCTGATGATTTTTTTGATTCTTTTTCAATTAAAACTTCAACAGTTTTATTTAAAAACTGCTCAGTTCTATACTTACTATGTTCTTGTTGTAATGCAACAACTTCAGCTAAACGCTTCATTTTAATAGCTTCCGGAATATCGTCTTTCAATTTCCGTGCTGCCATTGTTCCTGGTCGTTCGGAGTAAGCAAACATATAGCCAAACGAATATTTTACATGCTCCATTAGGCTTAATGTGTCCTGATGATCTTCTTCCGTTTCGGTTGGGAAACCTGTTATTAAATCATGTGATACTGTGCAGTCTGGTAATATTTTTTTAATATCATCAATCAACTGGATATACTCTTCACGAGTGTGTTGACGATTCATTTCTTTTAATATTCTGTTACTACCACTTTGTACCGGAAGGTGAATATAGTTGCAAATATTTTTGTGCTTTGCCATAGATTTAACAACATCTAATGTCATGTCCTGAGGATTTGATGTTGAAAAGCGAATGCGCATTTTTGGTTGCGCTTGAGCACACATTTCTAATAAATTAGCAAAACTTACAGCTGTTGCTTTTTGAATATCGCTCGCTTTATCAAAGTCTTTTTTTAATCCGCCTCCATACCATAGGTAACTATCTACATTTTGACCTAGTAAGGTAATTTCTTTAAAGCCTTTTGAAGCTAAATCATTTACTTCTTCAATAATACTTTGCGGATTTCTACTGCGTTCACGACCTCTTGTAAAAGGCACTACACAAAATGTACACATGTTATCGCAACCACGAGTAATAGATACAAAAGCAGTAACGCCATTACTTTGCAATCTTACAGGTGAAATATCGCCATACGTTTCATCTTTAGATAAAATAACATTTATGGCATCTCTACCTTGTTCAACTTCTTCGAGTAAGTTGGGTAAATCTTTATAAGCATCAGGGCCAACAACTAAATCCACAATTTTTTCTTCTTCCAGAAACTTGCTTTTTAGTCTTTCAGCCATACAGCCTAAAACACCAACCTTCATTTTTGGATTGTGATTTCGTTTTACCGCATTGTATTTTTCTAAACGTTTTCTTACGGTTTGTTCTGCCTTATCTCTAATAGAACACGTGTTTACCAAAACTAAATCGGCTTCTTCTAGTTTTTGCGTAGTGTTAAATCCATCGTTGGCTAAAATTGAAGCTACAATTTCACTGTCGCTAAAATTCATAGCACAGCCGTAACTTTCAATAAAAAGTTTTCTAGTATTTTTTTTATTCTCGTCTAAAATCAAGGGTTTACCTTGTTTTTTCTCGTCTATAATCTTCTCCATTATTTATTTTCAGTGAAAACGGAAATCTCATTTGTATTTAAAAAACTCAATAAGCATGCAAAGATACAATTTATTTAGTTTTTATGACAAAGTGGCAGAGTGTTAAATTTAATACATAAGATTATTTACATTTGAAGTCTAACCAAATTAATTAGGATGAACTACTCTGAAATACAATCGAAAATAAAGAACGCTCAACATTTAGATTTTGGAAAAATCCTCGATCTTACTATTAATATGTTTAAAGAAGTTTGGTTAAAAGGTTTTTTGATGGTATTAGTTCTTGTGGTATTTGCAGTAGCAATTTCAGTTTCATTTAGTTTTATAGGTCTTGGCCCAGGTCCTTTTGAAGTTGATTACAATGAAGGTTTCAATTTTTTTGATAATTATACGAGTAATGCTTTTTATTCATTACCTCAAACTATATTAATTTCCTCTATAACAATTGGCTTGTTGGCAGGATTTTACAGAGTTTGTAAATTGATTGATTTAAATGAAACACCAAGCGAAGATTTATTCTACTATTTTAAAGGCGATCATATTCGTAAAATATTTATACTAGGAATTATTTATTCTTTAATAGCTGTGATTGCTCAATGGCTATTTTTAATACCATATATATATGCTATTGTGCCATTGTCTTTTTTTGCAGTAGTATTTTCTAATAATCCTGAATTAACAGAAACTGAAATAGTAAAGATTAGTTTTAATTTAGGCACAAAAAAATGGTTGATAACTTTTGGATTATTATTTGTAACAGGAATTTTAGGAATGTTAGGCATTATTGCATGTGGCATAGGATTGTTATTTACTATATCTATAGTTTATCTTCCAGTATATTTTGTGTATCGCGATATTGTAGGCTTTGAAGATGATAGTGAAATAATGAAAATAGGAACCGAATAAAAAGACCAATTATTATACTTTAAAAACCTGTTCGATACAGGTTTTTTTTATAGGTAAAAACAAACTAAAATTTGCAAATAAAAAAAATCGTCTACATTTGTACCTCTAAAAAAATGAATAATGGCGAAGAATTTAGTGATTGTAGAGTCACCTGCTAAGGCAAAAACCATAGAAAAATTTCTAGGTAAAGATTTTAAAGTAGAATCCAGTTTTGGACATATTTCAGATTTACCATCAAAAGAATTGGGTGTGGATGTAGAAGGTGATTTTAAACCTAAATATAAAGTTTCAAGCGATAAAAAAGCGGTTGTAAAAAAACTAAAAGACTTAGCTAAAAAAGCCGATATGGTTTGGTTGGCAAGTGATGAAGATCGCGAGGGAGAAGCCATTGCTTGGCATCTTGCCGAAAATTTAGGATTGGATAAAGACAAGATAAAACGTATAGTTTTTCATGAAATCACTAAGGCTGCAATTCAAAAAGCTATTGAAAACCCAAGAAGCATCGATTACAATTTAGTCGATGCACAACAAGCACGTCGTGTACTAGATAGAATTGTTGGTTACGAATTGTCGCCAGTACTTTGGCGAAAAGTAAAAGGTGGCTTATCTGCTGGACGCGTACAATCAGTTTCTGTAAGATTAATTGTGGAGCGTGAAAGAGAAATTCAAGCTTTTAATCCAGAAGCGTCCTATAGAGTAGATGCTGAATTTTCTAATGAAGAAGGTCAAACATTTAAAGCAAAGCTTCCTAAGAATTTCTCTACAAAAGCAGAAGCGCAAAAGTTTTTAGAAGACAATGCTAATGCGAATTTCAAAGTTGCAGATTTAGAGAAAAAACCTGCAAAGAAATCGCCAGCAGCACCATTTACAACCTCAACATTACAGCAAGAAGCGTCAAGAAAATTGGGCTTTTCTGTAAACAGAACCATGGGTAATGCACAACGTTTATATGAGGCTGGTTTAATTACCTATATGAGAACAGATAGTGTCAATCTATCAGATGAAGCTAAAAAAGGAGCACAAGCTGAAATTGAGAATGTATTTGGGTCTAAATATAGTAAACCTCGAAATTATAAAGGAAAAGCAAAAGGAGCACAAGAAGCGCATGAGGCTATTCGTCCTACCGATTTTTCACAACATACAGCAAATGTAGAAAGAGACCAAGCACGTCTATATGATTTAATTTGGAAACGCGCGATCGCATCTCAAATGAGCGAAGCACAATTAGAAAGAACCAATGTGAAAATTTCGGCATCAACACATAATAGTTTGTTTTCAGCAAATGGTGAAATGATAAAGTTTGAAGGGTTTTTAAAAGTATATCTAGAAGGTACTGATGAGGAAGATACTGAGCAAGAAGGTATGTTGCCAACACTTAAGGTTAACGAAAATCTTTTAAGTAATTACATTTCAGCTACCGAACGTTACACAAGAGCACCAGCAAGATTTACAGAAGCTTCATTGGTAAAGAAATTAGAAGAACTAGGTATTGGTCGTCCATCTACTTATGCGCCAACAATTTCAACCATTCAAAACAGAAACTATGTTGAAAAAGGAGCTGTTGAAGGTGAACCACGAAACTATGTACAACTTGTTTTAGAAAACAATAATGTTTCAGAAAAGCAATTAACCGAGAAAGTAGGGTCTGATAAAGGGAAACTTGTTCCAACAGATATAGGGATGATTGTTACCGATTTTCTTGTGAACCATTTCGAGTCTATTCTCGATTATAATTTTACCGCAAAAGTTGAAGAAAGCTTTGATGATATCGCTGATGGTAAAGAAGATTGGACAACGATGATGAAAGATTTCTATAAAAGTTTTCACCCTCAAGTTGAAGACGTACAACAAAATGCCGAACGAGAATCTGGCGAGCGTATTCTAGGTACAGATCCAGATACAGGACGTCAAGTAAGCGTGCGTTTAGGAAAGTTTGGGCCAATGGTTCAAATAGGAACGGTTGATGATGAAGAGAAACCACTATTTGCTAGCTTGTCACCAGAACAACAATTAACATCCATTACTTACGAGGAAGCCATGGATTTATTTCAACTTCCAAAAACATTAGGAGAATATAAAGATGAAACCATCGAAGTTAATAATGGTCGCTTTGGGCCTTACGTGAAATTTGGAAAAAAGTTTGTATCGCTACCAAAAGGCGTCGATCCATTGTCGGTAGAATTAGGTGATGCCATAGTGTTGATTAAAGAAAAAGAAAAGGCAGATGCACCTATATATATGTATCAAGATTTACCAGTTCAAAAAGGGAAAGGACGTTTTGGACCATTTATTAAATGGAACAATATGTTTATCAATGTCAACAAAAAGTACGACTGGGATAATTTATCAAATTCAAATATAATCGAATTGATTGAAGATAAAATCCAAAAAGAAAAAGATAAACTAATACACCATTGGGAAACTGAAGGTATTCGTGTTGAAAAAGCTCGTTGGGGAAGGCACAATATAAAACAAGGAAAACTAAAAATAGAATTGCCTAAAACGGTAGATGTTTCTAAATTTACACTTGAGGAGGTTCAAGACATTATCGAGAAAAATGCGCCCAAGAAAAAAACAAGAAAAAAAACAACCACCAAAAAGAAATAGCACATGAACTTAAATTTTCTTTCACCAGTTCAAGACGTAGTTTTAGCACACAACGAATTACACTCAAACCAAGTCTTAGGAAGAAAATTAAAGATTCACTCAAAACAACATGGCATACCAGATTTGACAAATGTTAAAATGGCAATTGTTGGTGTGCTTGAAAATCGTAACGATATAAATTATATTGGAGAAGAGTTTCAGTTAAACGAAATTAGAAAATCCTTGTATTCTTTGTTTCCTGGCAATTGGCACTATACAGTTGCAGATTTGGGCGATATTTTAAAAGGCGATACTGTTGCAGACACTTATTTTGCCTTAAAATCGACCATAGTCACTTTATTGGATAATAATGTAATGCCTATAATTATAGGAGGAAGCCAAGATTTAACCTATGCTAATTATCGCGCTTACGATAATTACCTGCCAATGGTAAATATTGTAAATGTAGATTGTAATTTCGATTTAGGTGATTCGGCAAAGCCTATTAAAAATAATTCATACTTAGGAAAAATTATTTTAGAGAAACCCTATAATTTATTCAACTACTCAACTTTAGGCTACCAAACCTTTTTCAATGCACAAGAAGAAATAGATTTAATGGAAAAACTCTATTTTGAAGCATATAGACTTGGAGAGGTTTCAAATAATGTAGCTTTAGCAGAACCTGTCCTTCGAGACGCTAATATTGTAAGTATAGATGTTAAAAGCATACGATCATCAGAGGTAAGTACCAAGCAAAAGCATTCGCCAAATGGATTTGATGGTAAAGAGATTTGTGCTATCTCCAGATACGCAGGCATAAGCAATAAAGTGTCTTCTTTTGGTATTTATGAATATAAAGCCTCTAAAGATGACGATGCAACTTCAATGCTTTTAGCTCAAATAATATGGTATTTTATTGAAGGTGTAAACTGTAGAGTACAAGACGATGATTTTACTTTAGATGATAAATACCAGAAATTTACCGTATTAGTCGATGAACAACAACTCATATTTTACAAAAGCAATCAAACAGGGCGTTGGTGGATTGAAATACCTTTTTTACCAAACCTTAATAATAAATTAAAACGCCATACGTTATTACCTTGCATGCATGATGATTACATGGATGCTTGCAAAGGAAAAGTGCCCGATAGATGGTACAAGGCATTCAAGAAGAATAGCGTTTAAATATCGATTAAACACTTAAAATTCATCGACGAAATGCATTTTTTTTAGACAAAATGCATTTTTTTTGCTTAAAAAGTTGTTTTTATGGAAATATATAAATATGTTTACACCCTTAAAATATTTAAGATCATTAATTAACCTCAAATTTATGTGTATTAAGAAGTTATTAACATTAACAGCAGTCTTAGCTATATTAACTAGTTGTGGAACCGGAGACAAAGGTGAACTAGTTGGAGTTAAGGGAAAAAAATGGCATCCTGAAAAACCTTATGGAATGAGTTTAATTCCTGGAGGAGCTTTTATTATGGGTAAGTCGGACGATGATTTGGCAGGTGTTAAAGACGCACCTACAAAAACTGTTACAGTTAGAGCATTCTATATGGACGAAACTGAAATCACTAATAGTGAGTATCGTCAATTTGTAGAATGGGTTAGAGATTCTACTATTAGAACTAACCTTGCTGAAATGGCAGACCTGGAAGGAAAAGAACCAGGAAATGGTGACATTGGTGAATTTGCATATGCAGATTCCGATACTACTAATATGACTCCTTATCAAAAGTATATGTTTGAAAACTACGAAGGAGAGATAAGAAAATTAAATACCGATATCGATTTGATTTTCGATACCAGCGAATATCCAGACGAATTATATGCCGAGGTAATGGACAATATGTATTTGCCATTAGAAGAATCATATAATGGACAACGTACTTGGGATGTAAAACAATTTAAGTTCCAGTACACTACTATGGACATTCAAACAGCAGCTAAGTATAGAGAACTAAGTCGTAGCGATGTTATCGAGCAAGAAGAAGTAGAGGTCTATCCAGATACAACAGTTTGGATTAGAGATTTCGCATACTCTTATAACGAGCCAATGCACAACGATTACTTTTGGCATGATGCCTACAGTGACTATCCTGTAGTAGGTGTTACTTGGAAACAAGCACAAGCATTTTGCCAATGGAGAACCCTAAACAAAAACGCTTATCAAAAAGAGAGAAGCAAACAAAACGTAAATAGATTTAGATTACCATCTGAAGCTGAATGGGAATACGCTGCAAGAGGCGGTCTTCAAGGAGCAACGTTCCCTTGGGGAGGTCCTTATGCAATAAACGACCGAGGTTGTTTTATGGCAAACTTTAAACCATTACGTGGTGATTATGCAGCAGACCAAGCTTTATACACAGTTGAAGCTGATGCCTTTGAACCTAACGATTATAACTTATACAATATGGCTGGTAATGTATCAGAGTGGGTAATGTCCTCTTACGATCCAGCATCATACGAGTATTCTTCAACAGTCAACCCAAGTGTTAACGATACCGAAAACGAACGTAAAGTTGTTAGAGGTGGATCTTGGAAAGATGTTGCTTATTTCCTACAAGTAAGTTCAAGAGATTATGAGTATGCCGATTCAGCAAGAAGCTATATCGGATTCCGTACAGTACAAGACTATATGGGAACCGAAGTAACCAAAAATGCCTCAAAAAAAGGAAAAAGAAAATAATTAAAAAATTTAACCAAACTTAACTAAAAATAAATATTATGGCACAATCAAAAGCAAGTAAAAGGTTCATGAATATGGCCTACGGATTAGGAGCATCAATCGTAATTGTTGGAGCACTTTTCAAAATTATTCATTATGAAATAGGGCCATTAACTGGTAACGTGATGTTAACCATTGGTCTTGTAACTGAAGCAATTATTTTTGCAATTTCAGCATTCGAACCTGTTGATGACGATTTAGATTGGTCTTTAGTATATCCTGAATTAGAAGGAGGAATGACAAAAACCAAGAAAAAAGACAACCCAAAAGAAGCCGAAGGTTTATTGTCTAAAAAATTAGACGAATTGCTTAAAGAAGCCCAAATTGACGGAGAGTTAATGGCTAGCTTAGGCGATAGCATTAAAAACTTCGAAGGAGCTGCTAAAAACATGGGGCCTTCTGTTGATGGTATTTCTGCAACTAAAAAGTATAGCGAAGAAATGTCGCTTGCCGCTGCACAAATGGAATCATTAAACAGTTTATATAAAGTACAATTAGAGAGCGTAAACAAGCAAGCAACAATAAACGAAGAGTCTATTGAAAATGCTGCAAAGTTAAAAGAGCAAATGCAATCTTTAGCATCTAACTTATCATCATTAAATGGTGTATATGGAGGCATGTTAACTGCAATGAACAAAAACTAATTAGAATTAATTAACCCATTAATAACAAAAACTAATTAGTTATGGCAGGAGGAAAATTATCTGCAAGGCAGAAAATGATAAACTTGATGTATTTAATCTTCATTGCGATGTTAGCATTAAATATGTCCAAAGAAGTGCTGTCGGCATTTGGTTTAATGAACGAACGTTTAACCGAATCTAACACAGCAGCAACAGAACGTAACTCAGCGTTTATGGGCGAATTAGCAACTAAAGCTAGCGAACAACCTGAGAAGTATCAGCCATTAAAAGAAAAGGCTGAGCAAATTTCAACATTGGCAAATGATTTTAACACATACCTTGACGGTTTGAAAGGGAAAATGACAGAAACTGTTGATGATCCTTCAGATTATGAGATTATGGATAAAGGTGATTACCTAGATAATAATTTCTTTAAAGGAGATAAAATCAAACCAGAAGGTGTAGAGTTTTTAAAACAGATAACTACATTTAGAGACAAAGTGGTTGAGGTTTTAGGAGACGACCCAAGATTTGTCAAAATTGCTAAAGATGTAAAAAACAAATTTTCAACAGATCCCGTACAAGTTTCAGGAGAAATTAAGCCAAAAGATTGGTTAGATTATCATTATAAAGGATTCCCATTAGTAGCATCATTAACAAAGATGACACAAATGCAGTCTGATATTAAAACAACACAGTCGGAAGTATTAGGAGCCATGTTTACGGGAACATTATCTAGCGAAGTATCTATGACGAATTATACAACATTATTGGAAACATCTAAATCGGCTTACTTTAATGGTGAGCAATTTGATGGGCAAATAGTATTAGGTCGTAAAGATGCTTCTACAAAACCTAATAGGGTAGAGCTAGCAGTAGATGGTCGAGCATTAAGTGCCAACGAATATTCTATTGAAGACGGTAAAGTAAAATTAAAAGTAGGTACTGGAAGACCAGGCGAACATAAAATTACAGGAAAGTTAATTTTTTTAGAAAACGGAGAAGAAACTGAGGTAGAAGTGAACCAATCTTTCGCAACTGTGGCAAAACCAAATGCAGCTACAATTTCTGCCGATAAAATGAATGTAGTGTATCGTGGTGTTAAAAACCCAATGACTATTTCATTCGCAGGAATAGCCGATAATAAGGTTGTAGCTAGAGGAGAAGGGCTTTCTAAGACAAATGGAGTTGGTAAATATGTTATGGATGTTACTAGAGTGCAAGGTAGAGAAGTAACTATTAATGTTACAGGTTCGTTAGGTGGTGAAACAGTGTCAGACAATGCTAAATTTAGAATAAAAGACATACCAAGACCAACGGGAACAGTAAGAGGTGAAGATGGAGCTGTAAAAATGCAACGAGGTAACCTTGACATTTCAACTATAGGAGCTAAATTGGAAGATTTCGATTTTGAATTACCATTAGATATCTCTGGATTTAGTATAAAAGTACCAGGACAGCCTACAATAGCCGTAAAAGGTAATAAATTGGATAGCAGAGCGAAACAAGCCTTGAAAAAAGCAAAACGTGGTGCTGGAATTCAAATATTTGATATTGAAGCTAAAATACGAGGAAACGCAAGCTATAAGCTTAAAAAAGTATCTCCTGTATTTGTAGAATTAACAAACTAGTAAAGGAAAAATATTAGTCCCAAACTAAAATAAATTAAGACAATGAATTTTAAAAGTTTTGTATTAACCGTTGCATGTGTTTTAATTGCTAATAGTGTATTTGCTCAAGCAAATATTCTAAATGCAAAAAGCCCAAAAGAAATTGGAATAAAAACAGATGCGCAGATATTAATGGATAATGATAGACCATTAGAGTATGGCTATGTTGACGACAGAGACATATTATACGCAACAATGGTTTGGGAAAAAGTAGTGCTTGATGAGCGTATTAATTTCCCATTATATTATCCTATAGATACGAATAATATTGGTAAAGATAGACGTTCGTTATTCGACGTATTAATGCGCAGTATAAAAAACGGAGACATCGAGAATGTTTATGATGACTCTTATTTTACTTCAAAGCGTACTTTAAAGGATATTGAAGCGTCTATGATAAAGATTGATACTACTGAACTAGGTATCGAACAACACAATGCAGGCGAGCCAATTTCTCCAGAATACATTAGTAAACGAGAAATTAGTGCTGCAAATGTTGAAGAATATCACATAAAAGGGATGTATTATTTCGATAAGCGTCTAGGTGAACTAAAATACCGCTTGTTAGGTATTGCACCTGTGATTCCTGATGTTAATTTTATGGACGAAGAAGATCCAGGGCTTTTCCCACTATTTTGGGTGTTTTTCCCTGATGCTCGCGATGTGTTACACCATGCCAAAGCCTTTAATGGTAAAAATACCGCAATCCCATTATCGTTCGATCACCTCTTAAATTCAAGACGTTTTAACGGCTATATTTTTAGAGAAATGAACGTGCAAGGCGATAGGGCTATTACCGAGTATATTTCAGATAATGCATTGATGCAGTTATTAGAATCGGATAGAATAAAAGAAAAGATTCGAGATTTCGAACAAGATATGTGGACTTACTAAAAAAGTAATGTCCCTATAATTTAAAACGCTCACTTCAATATTTTAAAAAGTGAGCGTTTTTTGCTTTCCCACGAAAGTAGGAATCTTTTTTATCTTACTTTTGTCTTTCATGAAAAAAGTAGATTATATTGTAGTTGGCTCAGGACTTGCAGGAATAATGTTTTGTGATGTCTTAATGCAGCATGGCAAAACATTTTTAGTGGTTGATGATGGTTCTCAAAAAGCATCAATTGTTGCAGGTGGATTATACAATCCGGTTGTTTTAAAACGATTTACACCAGTGTGGAAATCTAAAGAACAATTAGAGCTAGCCATACCAAGATATAAAGCTTTGGAGAATAAACTAAACGTTCGATTAGATTATAAAGTTCCTGTGTATAGGTTATTTGCTACTATCGAAGAACAGAATAATTGGTTTCTTGCAAGTGATAAAGTTGGACTCTCAAGTTATATAAAACCTGAAATTCATCAAATAGAAAACAAATCCATTAAGAGTGATTTTGGTTTTGGAAAAGTACTTCATACAGGAAGAATTGATACTAAAGCGTTAATTACTTCATTCAAAAAAGTGCTTCATGATAATAATCAACTGGTTGAAACTTCATTTAATTATGATGCTATTCAATTTAATCAAGATAATATAACGTATAACAATATTGATGTAAAACATATTGTATTTGCTGAAGGTTTTGGGCTTAAAAAAAATCCTTTTTTTAAGCATTTACCACTTAAAGAAACCAAGGGAGAGCTTTTAATTATTTATGCACCAAAACTCAATATAGATTTTGTATTGAAATCTAGTGTATTTTTAATTCCGTTAGGAGCGCATAAATATATTGTTGGAGCTACTTATGAGTGGCATGACAAATCAAATAACACTACAGAAGCAGCAAAAATAGAGCTTTTAAATAAACTTAAAATTTTTATTAACTGTGATTTTCAGGTTGTAGATCAGGTAGCCGGAATACGACCAACGGTTATAGATAGAAGACCTTTAGTTGGGCAACATAATAAATATAAACAGTTAAACGTACTAAATGGTTTAGGGACTAGAGGTGTTATGATTGCGCCTTATGTAGCAAAAAGACTTTATAACCTTATTGAAAACGGCATTGAAATTGATTCTGAAATAAATATTAACAGATTTAATAACTAAGCCTTTTTCGTAGAAAGACTTTTGTCGTAATTCAAAAACAAGTTAATCCATATATTTCTAGAAAGCCTTAAAATAACCGGTAAAAATCCAATCATAGTAATAATAATCGCTATAAAACCAACCATTAAGCTTGTGCCTAAAAACCCATATGAGATTACAAAGGCTGCCACTGCAAAAGCTATTCCTACACCATAACTCACATACATAGAGCCATAAAAAAAAGAAGGTTCTATTTTATATTTAGTATTACAGTTAGAGCAACGTTCATGCATTTTTAAGGTTTTAGAAAGCATGTAAGGATTCTTATTTATATACATATTTTCTTCATGACATTTAGGGCAAGCGCCAGTTATAATGCTGTATAATTTATTTCCTTTTCTTAACATGGTTAATTATGTTATTTTTGCACAAAAATTGACAACAAAATTAAACTTTATTGAGTTTATAACTGTAACTATTGAAACATAATGTT
>Ga0316205_10002614_pt1 | contig 18367 bp, 15 predicted proteins | sample 3monthpyrite_MG_FD_204941 | JGI IMG/M metagenome (GOLD analysis project Ga0316205, IMG submission 204941) | Microbial mat bacterial communities from mineral coupon in-situ incubated in ocean water Damariscotta River, Maine, United States -... | ecosystem: Environmental > Aquatic > Marine >... | reverse complement strand
TGGCGCAATTGCCAACTGAAAAAATTACGACACTTATAAATCAGGTCTCATACCCAGTTTTGTCAAAGCTGCAGCACGATAATGATGAATTTATAAAGTTTTACTTAAATGTTTTGAAGGCGACATCAATACTGGTTTTACCATTGTTTGTTGGTGGGTTTCTATTGGGTGGAGAACTGGTAAAAGTTATTTTGAATGAAAAATGGTATCCCATAATATTTATTTTTGAGTGGCTGTGTTTAAGTCAAATAATTACTTCTTTAACTGCGATCAATAGTTGGGTGCATTATTCGCAGAACAGGCCTAATTGGACTCTCTATTTTGATATAAGTTTAGCTATATTGATGGGGGGCTCATTCTATTTTGCGGTGCAATATGGAATTGAAGGAGCAATTGTGCCCTGGTTTACTACCTATTTATTACTTTGCTCGATAATGACAATTGTTACTCTAAGGAAAATCGGAATCAAAATTAGAACCTATATTAAAGTCCTCTCAAATCCTGTTTTTGCAGTTATAATTATGAGTGCAGGCGTTCTATCGTTTGAATTTTTAGTAAACAGGATGATTGAATCAGAAGATAAAGTGAATGTATTCTTATTGGTTATGAAAATTGGGGTGGGCGGCTTGATTTACTTTTCCTATTTCTGGTTATTCGATCGGAGTATTTTTCATAAGCTCAGGGAATTGAGGGGCAGTTAAGTATTGAATAATCTAGCACCGCGATGCAGGGTATTAATTTGCCATATCTAATGGCACAAGATTATCGGCTTTATATTCCAGTACAACGTTACTACCGTTTTGAGGGTTCCCACATGGAGATGCGTTTTCCTAACAGGAATTGTATGCTGGCCTGGGCAATTGCTGTATTTACCTGCATAAAGTAAAAAGGAATTTTGATAAATGGATTTTTTCTGGATGCAGTTATTGTCCATCCTATTAACGCTAAGCTATAAAATCCAAGCTGTCCTAAAAAGAGTGTCATTGTATATATATTTTTATTCCAGATAAGCGCAGTGGTTATAAATAAGAGTAACTGAAACCAGGGCACCAGCCAGCGCATAATCTTATGACTGAATACCTGAAAGGAAAACAAACCATACCGGAAAGGATTTAAAACGGAAGGTTTGTGTACGATAGCGGTTATTCCGCGTATTGTGGTGCGTAGTTTACGTTGATATTCCGTAGCGTCATCTTTTAACTCTGAATAGCAGCCTAATACTCCAGGATGGGAAACAGCTGTGAACCCCTTTTCGACACAATTTAAGGCGGTGTTAAAATCGCTGGGTACATCTATGTCCCAATTCTCACAAATGTTTTTTCGGCAGGCAAAAAAAGAGCCACTTAATCCAACCAAACTATTAGCTCGAGTTTCGATATTCCGTAACCACATTTCATACTTGATATAAGCGCTTTCACCAGATATTTTACCAGACTCAGTGATAACGCGGTCCTCGCTAGATAGCGCGCCAATGGTTTCATTATCAAATGTAGCGGCTATACGTTTTAACGCTGTTTTCGGAATGTGTGTTGCTGCATCAGAAAAAACCAGTATATCGCCTTTTGCTTGTTTGATTGCGGCGAGTTGAGCATTTTCTTTGCCTTTTCTGTCTTCTACTTCTATTAGGCGTAATCCCTTGCTCTCAAACTCTTTTACAATGTTATTTGTGTTGTCAGTCGAGCCGTCTGATACAATAAATATTTCGCGCTGATTGACTGGGTAATCAAGTTCTAGAGTATTCAGGATCTTCTCTTTAATTATGGCCTCTTCATTATAAGCGGTCACTATGATGGTTAAAAATGGTTTCGGATTAATTTCATCATCTGGATTGAACTGAATTCTTGTGTTTTTCGGCACCAATAAAAGAATAGCAGGATATATAAAGTAACTGTACATCGCACCAAAAAGCCCAAGTATGGCAAGTGTTATTTCAATATCCATAATCATTTCTTTTTATTTTCAGCTATGAATTACTCTAAAATTGAACCTAGACAGTAAAAATATTTTTTTCTTTTAACAACTCAATCACCTGGGCAGTACATTCTTCTAATGTGTCAGTACCAGTTTTGACAACTAATTCCGGTTTTAGTGGTGTTTCATAGGGAGATGAAATTCCAGTGAAGTTTTCAATGACACCTTCTTTTGCTTTTTGATACAAATCTTTTACATCACGTTGTTCACAGACCTCAATTGGAGTGTCACAAAATATTTCAATAAAGTCACCATGCAATACCATGTTGCGCACTAATTGGCGATCTGAACGAAATGGGGAAATAAAAGCGGTTAAAACAATAACACCAGATTCAAGGAAAAGTTTGGCGACCTGCCCAATACGACGAATATTCTCTTTTCTATCCTCATCACTGAAAGTTAAGTCACCACATAAACCATGCCGGACATTGTCACCATCGAGCACATAGGTGCTACATCCAAGCTGGTGTAACTTTTCTTCTACCGTGTGGGCAAGTGTCGATTTGCCTGCGCCGGATAAACCAGTAAACCAAACTATCGCCCCCCTATGTCCATGTTGTTTTTCACGTCTTTCGCGAGTAACAGTTGCATGGTGCCAGACGGTGTTGCTGCTTTTTTGTTCTTCTTCGCTCACATCAAAACCTGTTAAATTATCAGCTCATTATGACATAATTTGTCTTTAAGGTACTTCATCAGGTGTGAAGAATATTTATGAATATCGATATTTTCAATGGCGATGCTGATGGCATCTGTGCCTTACATCAGCTTCGTTTAGATGAACCTCTTCAGAGTATGCTTGTTACGGGCGTTAAACGCGATATCAAGCTCTTGAAACGTGTGGAGGTAGCTGAGGGTGACAGGTTGACGGTACTTGATATCTCGCTGGATAAAAATAGAGACACCTTGATTAGCCTATTAAAAGTCGGTTCCCATGTTCGTTATTTCGATCATCATTATGCGGGTGACATTCCTGAATACCCAAATCTCGATGCGACCATTGATACCTCACCAACAACTTGTACCAGTTTGTTAGTTAATGGTGCTCTACAAGGTAAGCATCTTCCCTGGGCGGTTACGGCTGCTTTTGGCGATAATCTATATGAAAGTGCAGAAAAGGCCGCTGTACCACTGAATTTATCTAAAAAGAAGCTTGAGATGCTAAAAGAGCTCGGTATCTGTATAAACTATAACGGCTATGGTGCTTCACTAGACGATTTATTTTACCACCCTGCAGAATTATACGAAAAAATTAAACCGTATTCAGATCCTTTTGATTTCATCAAGACAGACGATGCCTTTAATGTTTTGTCTTCAGGCTATGCTGAAGACATGTCAAAAGCATCAGCTATTTCACCAGAATTCGATGAAGTTAGTAGTTCGGTTTATATTCTTCCCGATGAAAAATGGGCTCGGCGGGTCAGTGGGGTTTATAGTAATGATTTAGCACAGAATAATCCAGATAAAGCACATGCGATTTTGACTCACAAAGGGGATAAAACCTATCAGGCAAGTATCAGGGCACCATTAAAAACCAAAACAGGTGCTGATACATTATGCCGGCAATTTGAAACTGGTGGTGGTCGTCAGGCTGCAGCGGGTATTAATGAATTGCCTGTCTCCGAATTGGACACCTTTATAAAGGTATTTCATCAGCACTTTTCTTGATTAGAGGTAAATTGCGCTTGAGTAAATATGATTGCCGGATATCAAGAAATTTAACTTAATATCCGGTGAAATTACTTGTTGATGAAAAATAATATTTGCAGTGCGCTCGTTAAGGTTGGGAGTAATGCTGCAGTCTTTAAAACCTAGCTTTACTCGTTGATGTTGAAACACGCATTTGTACACGGATTCTTTCAGGCTAAATATAGTTAAAACCAAATTATCATAAGAATGCTCATTTTGTTTGCTGAGCCAGTCTATTTCCGCATCTGTGCAGATGGCCTTGGCAATATCGGTTTTTAGTTTTTTGAGTTTCTCGACATCAAAACCGATAGAGTTGATATCTGATTTCTTTGCAATAACCGCACTGCATTGATCCTTGCAATGGGAAATACTGCCGATAAAGCCTTTTGGCCAAACAGGCTCTCGATTCTTGCCAGACAAAATAGGGAAATCTTGGATACCCTCAGAAGCTAAGGCTTGTTTTGCACACCACCGTGCAGTAGAAAATTCCAATTTACGTTTAATGCTGGCAGTACTGATAATCTTGACTTCATCAGGGTGCAGGTGTGATTGGTAATCATCAATCGGTAGAATGACACCCGTTACACTTTCCGGAAATAATTTTCTTATTATTTCAGCGCTGTTGATTTGTGTGGAACTCGTATTCACTTAGTGTATTATCTTGCAAACCCTTCCGGGTTGTCTTTTAGCTTGTATTCCCAGTCAAGCGACGTTTTCACGATTTCATCAAGGTCATCATACTTTGGTGTCCAGTTCAGTTTTGTTTTAATCTCATCGGCAACCGAGATCAGGATTGGGGAATCGCCAGCCCGTCGTTCCTTTTCGATAATCTTTAATGGTTTGCCGTCAACACGTGCTACAGCATCAAGGACTTCACGTACACTGTAACCATGACCATAACCAACGTTAAGTATTGTGGATTCACCACCATCACGCAGATAGTCCAAAGCACGTAAATGTGCATCGGCCAGGTCTTCAACATGGATGTAATCACGAACGCCGGTACCATCTTCAGTAGGATAATCAGTGCCGAAGATATAAAGCTCAGGTCGTTTACCTACCGCTGCTTCTGCGGCGACTTTGATGAGTAAAGTTGCTTTGGGTGTGGATTGCCCAATTCTGCATTGAGGGTCTGAACCCGCTACATTGAAATAACGTAAGGCAACAAAATTTAAATCAGAGGCCAGACTTAAATCTTTTAACATCATTTCAGTCATCAGCTTTGATGAACCATAGGGGTTGATGGGGGTAGTAGGTGTGTCTTCTTTCGCGTAACCAGACTCAGGTATGCCATACACAGCAGCCGTAGATGAAAAGATAAAATTCTTAACGCCATGTTTGACGCACTGTTCTAATAAGTTGCGGGTACTACAAGTATTGTTCAAATAATATTTTAGTGGATTGGTTACCGATTCGGGTACAACAGTATGTGCAGCAAAGTGAATGACAGTATCTACATCAAAATCCTTCAAAACTTTCGCAACTAAATCACTATCACCGGTATCGCCTTTGACAAAATCACCATGCAAAATCGATTTTTCAAAACCTGTTGAAAGATTATCAAGTACTACGATCTTTTCGCCTGCTTCACCTAATTGTCTGACAGTATGGCTACCAATATAACCAGCGCCGCCGGTGACAAGAATACTTTTGTTCGACATAGTGTTCCTTACTTCGGTTAACAGTTTGTTTACGGCCAAGCCATTTATTTTAACGGATCTAAATTAAAATTACTTTATGCGCAAATAAAAAGGGCGGTAAGACCGCCCTTTTCAATTTCCTCTGAGAGTCGGTTATGGAAAAGCAGGGATCTGTGGATCCAGTCCACGCATATCTGCTTCAGGGTGATGGGATTTCACCAATTGTGTGATTTCCTCGATGCGTTGGAATTGAACATCAACCATATACAGGATGTGGCCAGATTCAATATCCGGTTTGAATTGTGTCAATCGAGTATTGCTCACATTCACAGCAACCATCGTGGAGGCAAATGCACCTAAAAATGCGCCACCGCCAGTGAGGGATGCTACAGACCATGCTTCGATGCCGGGGACAATCATATCCAGCATCACCGCAATCGCCGCGAGGACCATACCCGTCAAGCCTCCGATGACTACACCGAGTTGCAGACCGTGGATGATGTCAGACTTTTGCCTCAATCCTGCCTCAGGCAGATCCTCAAGCTCCATGCCATCACGTGCGATAACATGTTGGTGTCGTTCATCGATCTTCGCGAGCAACAATTCGTTGTGGACTACTTTGGCACTTTGAACATTAGGGAGAAGGAAATACAAACGCCGTCTCATACTACACCTCCTTACATTGTGATATGTAAATGAAAATGGTTAGTACTTGAGCCATTCACTAGGAGTATAGACAGTTTTAAACGCTATAATTCATTAATAACCACTGAATACCCAAGGGAATATCTCGACTGGAGTAAGACGTTTCGCTCCTAAGTCGTTATCATACTGGCCGTTTTCCAGATCGAAGAGGATTTTACCGCCCATGCGATTTTTACCCATTTTTATGAATATTCGTGACCAGCAGTGTTTGATCGTGGGTGGTGGTCAGGTTGCGGCCAGAAAGGTCTATTTGATCGATCGGGCCGGGGGTAAAGTTAAAGTTGTATCACCGCAGCTTTGTGACGAATTAGGCCGTTGGGCAAAGGAAGGTGATCTTGAGCATATAGCACGAGAATTCAGCCCAGAGGACATCGAAGGGGCACAATTAATCATTGCGGCCACAGACAGTGGGGAAGTCAATAAGCGCGTCTCTGAGCTTGCTAAGGCACGCGGAGTCCCCGTGAATGTCGTTGATAATCCGGAGCTTGGTAGCTTTATTATGCCGTCTATTATTGACCGGACCCCGGTTCAAATTGCTATCTCGACAGGCGGCGCTTCTCCCGTCCTGGCACGGCTTTTACGTGCTCGCCTGGAGACCTTTATTCCTGCTGCATATGGCCGCCTGGCAGCGCTGTTAGAGCGTTTCAGAGGCAAGGCCAAGGCCCGTTTTTCAGGTACAGACGAGATACGTCGGTTTTGGGAAGGCATTGTCGAAGGTCCTATCGCTGACATGCTGATCGCGGGTAAGGACAAGGAAGCGGAGTCAGCGCTGGAAGCAGCGATTGAAAGCACAGACGTCCCGTCACACCATGGTGAGGTCTATCTAGTCGGGGCAGGGCCAGGCGACCCAGACTTACTCACATTCAGGGCCCTGAGGCTTATGCAACAGGCCGACGTGGTGGTCTATGATCGGTTAGTATCAGCCCCAATCTTAGACCTGGTACGCCGTGATGCTGAATTTATCTATGCGGGCAAGGAACGGGACAAACACACCTTGCCCCAGGAGGGCATCAATGCGCTGTTGGTGCGTGTGGCAAAAGAAGGTAAAAAGGTTTTGCGCCTGAAGGGCGGTGATCCTTTCATATTCGGTCGCGGCGGTGAAGAAATCGAAACTCTGATGGAAGAGGGTGTGCCCTTCCAGGTCGTACCAGGTATTACCGCAGCGGCAGGCTGTTCGTCCTATGCAGGTATTCCATTAACCCATCGAGACTATGTGCAGTCATGCATGTTTGTCACCGGCCACCTGAAAGATGGCAGCGTTAATCTGAACTGGGATGCCATCGCCCAGCCTAACCAGACGGTTGTTTTTTATATGGGCCTGCATACGGTCGCACCGCTTTGTGAGAATTTGATTAAACATGGCCTGGACAAACACACGCCGGCGGCTTTGGTTGAGCAAGGCACAACCCAGAATCAGCGAGTCCACATTGGGGACCTGACGACCCTGGCGGATCTTGTCGTTGAGAACGATGTTAAACCTCCAACACTCATCATCGTCGGCAACGTGGTGAAGCTACACGAGAAGTTGAAGTGGTTTGATCCTGCCGGGGAAGCAGACGCATCTTATCCAACCGCGGGTAAATAATTAAGAAGCCAGTATCGGCTGCCGTTCTTTGCCGCGAAAGAGTTTATAAAGTGCGGGGACAATCATTAAACTTACCATCATTGAAAAGAATAGTCCCCACACCAGCACGATAGCAAGAGGTTGCAACATCTCTGAACCTCGGCCCAGGCCAAGTGCTAATGGCATCATTCCGAACACTGTTGTGAGTGTCGTCATTAAAATAGGGCGAAGTCTAAGTTTTGCCGCAGTGATGATGGCCAGATTAAAATCCAGACCTTTCTCTCGTTCTATCTCGATCTGTTCTACTAAGACAATGGCATTGTTAACAACAATTCCAGCCAACATGATAATCCCTAACCAAACCGGCATGGATACGACTAAACCTGTTGGTAAATCAGACACCCATAAGCCGAGTGCAACACCGATAATAGTAAATGGAATGCTACACAATATAATCACGGGATTTATTAGCGACTCATATTGGATTGCCATAACCACAAAGACTAAAAAGATCGCCAATGCAAACAAGATCGTTCCCATTTTTTGACCCTCTTTGAGTGTCTTAGTGGCACCACCATCGTAGAGAGAATAGCCTTCTGGTAATTCAAGATCGGCCAAACGTGACTCAATACTGTTCATAATCTGACTCAAGTCCGCATTAGCAGCCAGAGATGCACTGATCTCAACAATACGACGTTGGTTATCACGCATAATGGTTGAAGGGGATTGAGTGAGTTTAATCTGCGCGACTTCAACTAAGCGAATAGGGCGTTTCTGTTGAATGCCTACTAATATATTATCTAAATCACTTGGTGACGACATCAGGTTAGCGGGTAGACGAAGCCGGATATTGTATGCCCGGTCACCTTCTAGATATTCAGAGATAACCTGTCCTTCTAATGCAACGCGAAGTGCGTTTCCGATGTCACTTACCTGTACGTTTAGGTCTGCAGCTCTCTCTTTATCAATCTCGACAGTGACTTCTTCTCTTACTTCTTCGTAGGTCTGAGAAATATTGCGTAAACCTTTTACACCATCCAGTCTTTTGACAATATCTCGGCCGATGACGGCAAGGTTATCTAAATCGGAACCTTGTACTCGAATGCTTATGTCATCATCGCCATGACTCAAGCGAATACCTCGCACGCCACGTGCGCGCATCAGAACTCTTACTCCAGTTAATCCGAGCTCTTTGACCTTTTCACGGGTTTTCTTAATCCACTCTTCTGTTTTTTGACCTGGGTGAAGTTGTATGTACACGCTACCACTATTACTCGAGCGACGCTCAGTACGCCCAAAGATAAAACCGCCCGATGTTGTGAACACAGTATCGACGGCTTCATCTTTAAGAAATAATGTCTCGAGACGATCTGTTATGTCATCTAGCTCATTAAATTGTGTGCCTGTGTCAGCTTTTATGTACACCCTGATCTGACCTTCGTCCACAGTCGGCAGGAAGGTTTGCTTGCTAAGAAAAAATATATGAGTAACAGCAAGTAAGAGCAGTGGTACTAAAAACAAGAAAGGTTTCCATGGGGTGTTCAGCACTTTTGGTAAAATCACGTCTAATCCGTTTTTAAGCCTTGCTACCAACTTATCAATAATAGATTGACTTCTTTGCTTTGTTCCAGGTTTGTCAAAGACACGTGCCCCCAGGCTTGGTACCAGGGTTAAGGCTACTAATAGCGAAGCGCTGATGGCGGCAGTCAGTGTAAAGATGAGCTCGCTAAATAAAAGACCGACTAGCCCTGTGATAAACAAGAAAGGCAAAATCGCGGCGAGGTTAGTGCTAGTTGATGCGACTATCGCGCTATTAATCTCAGTTGCCGCATTCATTGCTGCATCAAAGGGTTTTTCGCCCTCGCGTTGATGGCGGGTAATATTTTCCAGCATGATGATGGTGCTATCGATCAACAAGCCTATACCGAGTGCAATACCACCGAGTGTCATAATGTTTAAAGTGAGTCCACCAAGCGACATGATAATAAAAGTCACCATGATCGCTAATGGGATAGCGGTACCAATGATTAATGTTCTACGTAAGCTACCTAGAAACAAATAAACTACGAGCATTGCTAAGATTGCACCACTAATCGCTGCCATACTCGCGTTGCGAAGTGCGTGACGGACAAACGTCGACTGATCACTCACACGACTTACGCTAATATCGTCTGGCAGTAAGTTCTGTTGTTTTAACCATTGCAGGCGGTCAAGTACGACATCAACGACTTCTGTAGTATTGGCCTGTGGTTGCTTTTGGATGGATAATTTGATCGCGGATTTTTTGTTGAGCCTGACTCTCAGACGCTCGTCTTCATATAAGTCAACAACACGTGCAACGTCCGACAATCGGACAATATTCTTTTCGTCTCCATCAGTTTGCCATATCGGAAGCTGTCTTATTTCTGCAACATTTTTGAAACGTCCAAACGCTCTGGTGCTTATCTCTCGTGTGTTAGTAAGTAATCGACCGCCAGGTGACTCGAGGTTGTTGTTCTGAATGCGCTCTTTGAGATCATCGAAGGTTAAACCAAAACTCGATAAACGTTCCTGATCAACTATGATTTGGATCTCTCGCAAGTTACCGCCGCCGATTTCTGCGGCGGCAACGCCAGGTAGATTAACGAACCAGCGACTAAAGTCATAATCTACCCATTCGCGTAATTTAACGGGGTTCATAGTTGTAGAGCTAACAGCGAGCTCGAGCACCGCAATCTGCGATGGGTCACGCTTATATATAATGGCAGGTTCAATTGTCTCAGGTAAAAAGCGCTTGGCGCGATCGAGTCGTGTACTGGCATCACGCAAAGCTATGTCGATATCAGTCCCGTAAGGGAAGCTGATATCAACCCGACTGGCACCTTCAGATGTGCTGGACTGAACAGAAATGGCTCCTTCAGTAACGGACAGCTGTTCTTCTAACTGCCGGGTAACATGATCCTCCATTATGTTAGCGGGCACACCTGCCTCAAGTACGCGAACACGTACTTCTGGATAGATAATGTGCGGGAGTAAATCAATGCCAAGTCGATCAAGCGAAAAACCACCGATGACAACAACACTAAGAGCCAGCATGACCACAGCGACCGGTCGATGAATTGACCAGGCTGCCAGTCCGCCACTTCTAAAACGTTGCTTCATATTAGTCGGTGTTTTCTTTAACTGTGGAGTTTTGCTTGGCGTGGTTTTCGCTCGAATGTATTTTAACAGTCGTGTTGTTTCGCAGATTTAAAAAGCCTTTGCTTATAACTCTGTCGCCTGTGTCAAGTCCTTCTATTATTTCGATGCGATCACCAATCTGTATGCCGGTTCTTATGCTTGTATAAGTCGCTTTGTTTTTTTCGTTTACTTTAAACACATATTCGCCGCGTGTGTCATGTCGAACGACATATAGCGGTAAGGACTTCAAAGGAATAGTTTGTCCTTCAATCGTTACGCGGGTGAGTTGTCCGGGAGAAGCTCCTTTAGGGGCAGGTTGCAGCGTGACTTCGATGGTCCCTTGTCGTGTTGAAGGGTTGATGGTTGGGTATTTACGCGAAACAACACCGCTAAATTTTTCATCACCGAGTGCATCGATTCGCAGAGCAACTTCGCTTTGGAGTTTAATATTGTCCAGTATAATTTCAGACACATGGACCTTGGCGATAAGAGTATTTGGGTCATAAATGGTCAGAATGTGATCGTGTAATGAGACTACATCACCGGGTTCTTTAAATCGTTCGCTTATCACGCCATCGAATGGGGCTTCGATGCGCGTACGGGCGAGCCGAGTTTCCTGTAAAACACGTTCAGCACGCGCCTGTTCAACCGCTGTTTCAGCGCGGGCAATTTCATCTTCAGAGGCCAGTTTGCGCGGTTTTAATTTTTTCAGGCGTTTGTAATCGATTGCAGCTTGATCATATGCGGCAACGGCTTTGTCGAGTTCGGCGCGGGTTAATGTGTTATCAAGTTCAACCAGGAGATCGCCTTTTTTTACGAGGTCACCTTGACGAAAAGGGATCTGTTTTATGCGTCCGGGTTCTTCATTGTAAATATGAACAGTGCGCACAGCCTCGAGGGTACCGGTGACCGCGCGGGTTGTGGTAAGCGGAATACGCTTCACCGTGACGATTTCTACAGGTTGTTTTTTGCTCCTTTTTTTCATTACGAGCTGGTTGTCTGAGTCACAGCCAACAGCGAGAAAGGCAAGTGCAATTAATAGGCTAAATTGGCGCATAGTTTCTATGGGTAAGCATTGTCATTGTATTGGGCGATGTTAGTAACTTTACAGTGCATCATGACTCAAGACAATGATTCAAACCCTTGAGTTCAATGGGAATTCGATGAGTTTTGCTAAGTAGCGAACGAGTAGTCAATTGCTGCCTACACATTGTTCGCCTACGTGGCATAATATGCCGTTTTTGAAGCAAGTAATTATTATGCAGCACTACGCCCGTTATACAAAAGATCCCCATTCGGAACGTCGCGACCTGAAAAATCTGCGCCGTATGTTCCCCTATATTTGGGAATATCGTGGCCGGGTGTTATTGGCTTTATTTAGCCTGGTGCTTTCTAAGTTGGCTATGGTTGGTGTGCCCTTTATCCTCAAAGAGGTCATTGATACGCTGGATTTACCAAAGGGAGAGATTCTGATTCTGCCTTTGATGCTGTTACTAAGTTATGGTGCCTTGCGGTTAATTAGCAGTTTATTCAATGAATTGCGTGATGCTGTCTTTGCGCGTGTCCGTTACCATGCGATGCGGACAGTTTCAAATAGCGTGCTTAAGCATCTGCATTCACTTTCACTCCGTTTTCACCTGGATCGTAAAACGGGAGGTATCTCACGTGACCTGGAACGGGGGGCCAGCAGCTTAAGTTCAATTCTCAATTATCTTGTTTTTAATATTTTACCGACTGCTGCTGAGTTTCTTCTGGTGGCGGCTATCTTGCTTACACAGTATGAGACGCGATTTGCGATCGCTATTTTTTCTACGGTCGCCATATATATAGTGTTCACGTTTTGGGTAACTGAGTGGCGCATGCATTTCCGACACGAAATGAATCGTCTGGATTCAACAGCCAACTCTCAAGCCATCGATAGCTTACTAAATTATGAAACCGTAAAATATTTTACCAATGAAAAATTAGAACGCACGCGTTATGACGCGACCATGTCACAGTGGGAAACTGCGGCAGTGAAAAGTCAGACTTCCATGTCGTTGTTAAACTTCGGTCAAGCAAGCATTATTGCTATTGGTGTTACGATTATCATGATCTTTGCGGCTCAGGGTGTTGTTGATGGTGCGTTGACACTAGGCGATCTGGTTCTGGTTAATGCCTTGATGTTGCAATTGTTTATCCCACTAGGTTTTCTTGGGATCGTCTATCGACAGTTGAAATACTCGCTGGCGGATATGGATCTAATGTTTAAGTTGCTTCGGAAAAAAGGTGAAATACAAGATCAGGAGGCGGCATCGGATTTAATCGTTAAATCTGGCGAAGTAAAGTTTGAGCACGTTGACTTTGCGTATAACGAAGAACGACAAATCTTAAAAGATGTCAGTTTTGAAATTCCCCCAGGCAAAAAGATTGCGGTAGTTGGGCCATCGGGTACGGGTAAGTCGACATTGGCCAGATTGTTATTTCGCTTTTATGACGTCACCAAGGGACATATTTATATAGACGGACAGGATATTCGTACAGTTACCCAGGATAGCTTGCGTAAAGCGATAGGGATTGTGCCGCAGGATACGGTTCTCTTTAATGATACTATTTTTTATAATATTCAGTATGCTAGAAATGATGCGACACGAGAAGAGGTTCTTCGTGCTGCAAAGCTAGCTTATATTCATGACTTTATCGAGAGCCTGCCTCAAGGATATGAAACGATAGTCGGTGAGCGTGGCTTGAAACTGTCGGGCGGAGAAAAACAGCGTGTCGCGATCGCGCGCGTTATTCTAAAGAATCCCAGGATTCTCGTCTTTGATGAGGCAACCTCCAGTCTGGATTCTCAATCAGAGCAAGCCATTCTTAAGGCCTTGAAAGAGGTTGCAGAAGACCATACAGCGCTAGTTATTGCGCATCGGCTCTCAACAATTGTCGATGCTGACCGAATATATGTCATGGAACAAGGTGTTGTTGAGGAGCAGGGTACCCATAGCGAGTTATTGGCAAACGGAAAATTGTATGCTGAACTATGGGCATTGCAGCAAGAAGAACGGGAACATTCCCAAATTAATATTTAAACCAGAATCAGAGTTAGAGGTAAGTGATGGATTTAGGTGGTTGCGCAAGTAGTGAACCCTTTGCACTGCAAGTGACAGATAACAGTATGGAACCGGAGTTTAAGAAGGATTGTATTATTATCATTGATCCTGGCGGTGTAATTGAGCATGAGGCCTATGTTTTCGCTCAGGTAGAAAACGGCTATATCTTTCGCCAATTAGTGATTGAGAACGGTGTGCACTATCTTCAGCCGTTACATGAAGATTATATGCATGAGAAGCGCCCGATTGCTGTGGATGCTATCAAGGGTGTGATTGTTTCTCAGTCTGGAACAAAAGGTAAACGATCAGAGCGTAAGAAATACACTCGCATTTAATGCAATGCTATTTAGGCGAGAGCTGTTCAGGTTTTAACTTCGGTAGGAAGTACTCATCCGCATCATCAATATCAACTATATTATTGTCTTTCGTGACGAGTGGTAGTTCAGCCTCATTCCATCCTCGCAAGCCTGTTTTTAAAGACACGGCATCTTTATAGCCCATCTGGCGCATAACCTCGGCAGCAAATATGCTGCGATTGCCGGAACGGCAGACGACAACAACTGTTTTGTTGCGCGCTTCAACAAGTTCCGGAATGGTTTCTTCAAAATCATATTCACAGGCGGTTTCTAAAACACCGCGCGGCACATTTATAGAACCTTTAATACACATTGCATCGAACTCGTAGGGCTCCCGAACATCGATGATGATGAGGCTTTCATCATTAAGTCGTTCTTCAACATCCCAGGGAAACAGTTCCTTGACGTGGCTTCGTGCTGCTTCGACAAGTTGATTAAATGTTTTCATGTTTGGTTCTTTTGTAATCCTTTTTCAACAGCCATTACTGCCGCTTCCACACGGGAGTGTACGTTTAATTTGCGTAATATAGCTTTAACGTGCAGCTTAACTGTTCCATCTGATATACCCAGGTTGCGAGCAATAGCCTTATTGCTTTGGCCTTCTGCTAGTAGACCTAGTATTTCGGTTTCACGTGGCGTGAGCTCATCAAAGGGGCCTGAAATTACCGGGCCATCACCATCTTTCCCTTGGACTGCCCGAGCCAGAACCGGGGCCAGATCAGGTGCAACAACTGTTTTACCGGCAACAATATCGCGCAGTGCGATTACCAGTGCATCTGGCTCCATATCTTTTAGCAAGTAACCTTGAGCTCCTGCGCGTAATGATTCAACCAAATCCGTTTCATCGGTACTAGTGGTTAACATGACGATAGGCATATCGAGTTTATTTTCACGTAATTTTTTCAGAACGCCAATGCCGTTGATATCTGGCATGCGCATATCCAGTAACACGACATCTGGATTTCGATCTTTAACTAGTTCGACGCAATCTTCACCATTATCAACTGAGGCAGCAATTTCAATTCCACGGCTTGCTAACAAGCCTTCCAGTCCGACGCGGAACAAAGTGTGATCATCGATTAGAACAATTCTTAAGCTCATAATTTTATTTGTTTTGATGGTAATTGAACAATGACACCGCTATCCGTTTCTTCAGGAGTAACAGCACTCGTATTATAATTAAAAGTTAAAGTGATACGCGTACCTTCGCCTGGTTCACTTTCTATTTTTAGATCTCCATTAATTCTTTTTGCCCGTTCTGACATTATATTTAAACCGTAGTGATCTTCTTCAGGAGATTTGCCAAGCGTCGTATCAATGCCAACTCCATCGTCTTCTATTAAGATATGGCAATCGCCTTGCGGCTCGCTGCGTAGAATAACGCGAACCGTGTGAGCCTGACTATGCTTTTTGATATTATTCAGGGACTCCTGAATAATTCGCATGACTTCGACTTCGATGTTGGCGGGTAATTGAACAATATTCCATTCTTGTTGCAAGAAGACATGGATGCCTGTTTGATTTCTAAAACGTGAGGCGAGGTGTTCGACGGCGGGTACTAGACCACGTTTATCAATCGGTGCTCTGAAATGTGTGATTAGCTCGCGCACTTCTGCATATGCTTCATCAAGGTTGTTTTCAATTTGTTCAAGCTCATGCCAGACAGCAGGCTCTTCTCCCTTTCTGAGGCTTTCATCCAATACGCGAACCTGGAAGCGAAGACTAGCCATGGTCTGGGCTAAGGAGTCATGTAATTCATGAGCGAGGCGGGTGCGTTCTTCCATGATTGAAAGTCGGTTGGTTTCATTGTCGAGGCGCGCTTTGTCAATCGCCATGCCTAAGTGACGACCAATACTTGTTAACAGTTCAGTCATGTCTTCAACTTCTGACATCATCGCTTTATCGATGAACAAGTTATAAACTCCAAGCGTCTGATCCCGGTACTGCAATGGAACGGCAATCATGCTGACGGCTTCATCTTTAAAGAATGCATGGCCGATAATTTTGTCGCATTTGGTTAAATCGTGTTGATACTGGACTGTGCCGTTATCAAATGCGCTGCCGCATAGACAGGTTGATGCAGGTATTAGTTGCTCTCTTGCAATCACTTCTTCGTCTAGTCCAGTGCTAGCAATGAGCCGCATTTGATTGTCTTCAGCAACAAGACGTACAACGGCAGCGCGTGCTTTGACGACATCCTTCAGCGTGTGCAAAAAACGAGTAAGCAGATCATTCAAATCACGTGAAACGTTAATACTGGCCGCTACATCATAAATAATCTCTAGCGAATGGGTCTTTTGTGCAATATGCTGCGTTTGCTGCTGCACCTGACTTTGCATGTCATCTGTGAGTGACTGCAAATTATCACTGAGCTGGTTGATGTTATTCGCCAGTGTTGAAAACTCAAGGGTACCGTTAACGGGGATGCGTGCTGATAAGTCGCCTTCATGTAGACGATTGGCCCAGTCACTTAAAGAAGTTAAAGGTGACATAAGGTTTTTTTGGACCAGAAAATAGAACGAGATCAGGCTGCTTAATGTTATTAGCGTAAGCGCAATTAGAATAAATACAATCCAGGTGCTATCGGTGTTGATAACGATCGAGCTAATGCTCAGACCTGCCAGTAGCAGCACTGAGACTGCAAGAATCAAAAAGGGCACATAGGCGCGGCATCGCCACAGGCGAGGAATGTACCGATTATCGTTTCGATTACTTTCTGACATATAACTATTTGTGTTAGTCGCACAGCCTGGCTTATGTATCTCCGAACCGAGTCTAACAGTTTTGGGGAGACAGGGCTTGAGGCGTTTTTAAGTTATTGATATTTAAAGGTTATTGCTTCGGAGGAGCAAAATTCGGGTCATTCGGGTTTTTGAAAATAAAGTCTTTTTCACCGGAATCAAGCTCGACATAATCGATAACCATCGTATTTACCAGGTCAAAACTGGTGGGAGCTACCACAATATCAATCCCTTCAGAATTGAAGTGTAGATCTTCGTCGTGCTCAACATCAGCAAAACCAAGGGCGTATTTCAGGCCGCCTTTGTCATTACGTTGGCATGCGATGCGTAGCGGCAAGCCTTCGGACTGGCTTTGTTTTGCAGATGCTTGGATTTGGGCAGCAGCTTCTTTTGTGACTGTAATCATTATTTAATTCTCTCATGTACGTTTGCATTGTTGGACGAATTTAACAAAGCCTTCGACCCATGGGCTTTGCTGTGTATTACGCAAATGGGCGTAGCAGGCCATCATGTTTTTATAAACGATGCCATCGTGTTTGCCATTAATACCGGCGCCTCTTAATATGTCATAGGCATAGATAGTGTCTGCTGGCAGATTATTCAATGAAGAGTAGTGAAATTCATGCGCACAGATCTCTTTTTGGTTGGTATGGCTGGTTTGCCAGAGACAATCATCCGTGACCTTAACTCTAATATAACCACGACCTTGTGGTTTTTCATGTAGGGTAATATCACCATTGATAACGCCTGACATGTTACAGGTAGTATCGCCCCAGGTAATTGACTTTGAGAGGTACATAAGACCGCCGCATTCAGCGTAACAGGGTAAACCACTATCAATGGCATGTTTGACAGCTTTACGCATCGCGGTATTTTTCTCCAACAATGCCATCTGAGTTTCAGGAAATCCTCCGCCAATAAAGAGGCCATCAATATTGGGAAGACTTGTATCTGAAATCAAATCGATATCGACCAGTGTTACCCCCATATCTTTAAAGGCCTGTATATCATCAGGATAATAAAAACCAAAAGCGGCATCACGTGCGATGCCAATGGTCAAATCTGTATCAGTAGATGGTTTTTTTGTTTGGGCTGCTGGTGGCGCTGTTAATGTGGGTGCTGATTGTGCAGTGTTGATAACGGCATCGAGATCAACTTGCTCACTGATTTGTTGGCCCAGTAATTCAATTTGCTTTTTGGCCTGCTGTGCTTCATTTGACGGCATGAGCCCCAGGTGTCGTTCATCAATGATCATGTCTTTGTTGCGATGGACAGCGCCAATCACTGGTACATCAGTGTAATGCTCAACAACCTGGCGTAACTTTGATTCATGGCGTGCCCCCCCCAACTGATTGAGGATAACACCTGCAATATTGATATCACTGTCAAAAGCTTGATAACCCAAGATGAGTGGAGCGATGCCGCGGGTCATACCGCGTGCATCAATGACGAGTACCAC
>Ga0316205_10002613_pt1 | contig 18386 bp, 17 predicted proteins | sample 3monthpyrite_MG_FD_204941 | JGI IMG/M metagenome (GOLD analysis project Ga0316205, IMG submission 204941) | Microbial mat bacterial communities from mineral coupon in-situ incubated in ocean water Damariscotta River, Maine, United States -... | ecosystem: Environmental > Aquatic > Marine >... | reverse complement strand
GAGGAGGCACGCTTTGGCGATGGCGAAGGCCGCGCAAGTTTCCCGCAACGAAAAAGGGCCGCCCATATTCGGGCGGCCCTTCCTTGTTTGATTTCGGGACGGCTTAACGCTTGGCTATTCGTAATGTCTAATAGTTGTATATATCTCAATGCGTTACGTATAGTTTAAATTATCTGCTAACTAACTGCTAACTTTAGCAAGCAGCTCACGCAGCCTTCTTACCCCTGTTTTTCATCATGTTTTCAATAGCTTCGTCAAGCTCGCCAGCCTCTGCCGCCGCCTTCAATGCCACAAGCGCACTCTGCACGTCCTTCAGCGCGTTCACAAAAACAGCATTGCCTTTGCCAAGCGCTAGCGCCTTGCTTCCATACTTGCACTGCACATACCAACCACCGTCTTGTTCAAAAAACCAGGCACGCACTTTGCGCATGCGCTCAACAAGCACCTTCTCGCCCTGCTCGTTCTTCGCCCAAGTCTTCCTCGCCACTTCGTAGCTCTCGTCATTCATTGCAGCCACCGCCACGCTCATCTGCTCTTCAATGCCAGCAATCAGTTTTTGCCTACGCTGCTGAACTGGGTCTTGTTTGGTGGCACGAGTTACGGATTTGACGGTTAGTTTGGATAGGTTGGACATTTCGTTGCTCCTTGTGTCATCTGCACAAGCCTGCAATCAAGTCTCAAAATGTCGACCATTTTTGTCATAATATCAATACAATAAGAAAGAAGACGCGCCACGAAACGAACGAAAGTGTAACATGAATAAAGAACTATTCTCACAGCCCGCCATCACACCTGAACAACTACGATATGACACCGCTGTTAAGTCAATCAACGAAAACCTAAGTGCAATTGTGCGGGCAGCTTTTGAATTTGATTGGCGCGATGACGGGCAGGAATTTTGTTTTCAAAAGCAAGCTGAATTTGGAAGTGGCATGCTGCGATTTGACAGGAACTTAAGCACAACCACACAACGCATTTTTGGCATACGTATAGTGGCAGCGGAGGCAAATGTAGCGGAAGATGTAGAATTAATAAGGGTTTCGATAACTGCCTGCAAACAACCAGGTCCATGCATTGCATCCAAAATTCTACAAAAACATCAAGCAAGCTGCTCTTTCACAATGCCGAGCGTGCGCGACCTAAATGACGGCGAAATGATATGTGAAGATATTTGGGACAGGCTGCTTGGCGTAAGGATAAGGCTGTTTGATGAGACTTTGGAGCAACTTAGCGAACTGAAAGCAGCAGCAAGAACGGCGGCTGACGAGGTTTTGCAGATAGTGACCATGTGCAAGCTTACTGACGATTTTACGCCATACTATGACTATCTGAAAAACTGGGATAACGAGCAAACAAGCTAACGCATCTGCGAAGCAGACAATGCGGCTTTGCAAGCAAAGGCAGCCAAACTACCTGAAATTTGCGGACGGGCGCTGAACGGGCTTCTTTGAGCGTGGCAAGGCGCTTTGCCTGTAGGTTCAGTTTGTGGCAAGTGCTCGCAAATTCCTCCCTGCTGCCAAACGCTCTGCTATCTCGTCTTCATCTGCTTCACCGTTCAGCAAATTTTCAAGCTCACGTTCAACGGCGTCAATTTTCACCTGCCGCTTTGTGCGCTTCATGCTAAGCAAACCACCGCCCTCGTTGCGCAAGCTACGAGACGTAACAACAACTGGGAATGCATCAGGACACAAGCTTGGCTCGTAACCTAGGTCAAACCGCACATGCCTATCCAACCAGCACGCCAAGCCTGCTTGCCCATCAAAGTTCTCTTCCAAAAACTCAAGCAGATGTTCAAACTTAGTGTCTGAAATTGCCTTGAGTTTCTTTGCCGCCGCGTATCTTCCCTGCCCGCTTGCTGCGTCCGCCCTATTATGGGCGAAAGTCGCGTCGCGCAGCCTGTTCTGATATTCCACAATCACTTTTGGAGGGTTCTTCAGGTCTTGCCGTAACTCACGTTGCTCAGCCCATTCAGTCTGATAATTTCGATAAGCCTCCTCTCCTAGCAGTTTATGCAAACGGTCCGCGGACAGTCGTTGCCCCGCCTTGAGCCGCTGAAGCGCGGCACGAAGTTCGTTACGTCGTTTTTCTGATACATACATCACGAAATTCCGACTTTCTCACACCAGCGGGTGTCCCCAGACGGGGTTTCCGACCACAGGCGCTACAAAGAGAAAGTTTACTCCTTGCATCCGTTTTTGTTCAATCTCTTCTCGGAGGTCTTCGTCTTTAAGCATCCAGACAGCAACGCAGCTTGCTAATCCCACTGGGTCGAGGTTTGTATGGACAACATCGGCACAGATTGCCTCTCGACCATAATTTTCAGCTACGAATTTGCTTGCTTCCTGCCAAGTCATGTTGGCTGCATGGTGGGAAAAAAGCTTGTAGAAGGTGATCACAGATTTGTCTTGCATAGTAAGTCTTTCCTTAACGCTATGTGCTACGTCGACTACATTGTCATCGACAAAAGTAGGTTAGCCTTTCAGGACATAGTTATCTTTTATCTATGCACTTATCGTTTTTAATCTGATTATGAATTTGGCGCTTTGCAGCTAAGCCAGCCTTTAGCGCGCGCCAGGCAGCCGAGAAGGCGCCAATCGAAGGTTCCCTTGCGAAGAACTGGGTCTTCACCCTGTCCACCTGAAATATCGCGAATTGCGATAGATGGAGGCTTACGAAGCGGAAGAACTGTAAACACCCCCAACTCACAACCATGGATTTCAAATGTTTCAAATCGCGTTTCAGGAATTGGTGAGATTGCTTGAGCTATCTGCTCTGATTGCACGCCTTCGTCTAAATAATTGCCACCGAGCCAAACCAAGAGCCTTGGGTTATCTGAGACCCCAAAGACGATGTAACCACCAGTCTTGTTTGCAAAAGCCGCGATTGTCTTAAGAGATTTCTTGAATGTTGGGAGCGTCATATCTCGTTTAAATTCGAGGTCTGTGCTCTCTCGAGCCGTGACACGAAATTCACCGCCATACTTGGCGACCAAAGCTAGTCGCGCAGTCAACTCGTCAGCATTCATACGTAATTCCAAGCACAACTTTCCAGCCTTGATTAAGCCTCACGAGCCTGACGCTGCGCCCGTTTGAAAAAGTGCCGCGTTGCTTGCTCCCGTGCATCCTTGTCCGTCATCACAATGTTGCGCATCTCATTGTCGCCTTGGAACATCTTCACCATACCTTGGAAGAACGCCTGCGAGAATGCGTTGTAGACTACGTCTGCCGGGTTGTTTTTTACCATCTCGGTCATTTCCTCGTCCATGATCTCACGGGTCACGCGCTCGAAGCGTAGAAAGTCTTCTCGTGAGAATGTCGTTCCATGCCGTTCGTTGAAGGAATTGATGATCTCAGAGAGCGATTTCTCTTCTTCCTCAGTGTAGGCGTTCGCACCGAATTCGGTGATCGGTTGCAGGGGGGTGGTCTCACCCGGCGACAGCGACGCGCTGCCCTTCTCTCCCTCTTGCAGCTTGAATGCAGATAGGCTGAGCATTTCGTCGGTTATCGTTATGTCGGCAGGCACGTCACGCGACGGCAGAAGCCGTGTGAGCCATGAGGCGTATGCGTAGAGCTTCTCCAGCCACGCATCATTAAGCGATATGACCTGCGCCACAAATGCATAAAAACGTAGGAAGCTTTTCAGAAGCTGCCGGAACTCTTCTTTCTGTGCTTCGTCTTCATCCAGTTCGAACCGACCCACAGCAAGACGAACTGTCCCTTCCAGAACGAGACGGTCTTGTGTCGTCAGATCGCCTTTGAAAAACTGCTCTGCGAACCGTTCGACCTCGTCCTGGTGGATGTAGGTCGAGTTCGAGATACGCTGCTCAAGGTCATAGATTTGGTTGAGATCGGTCCGTTCTTCGAGAGCAGTTGTTTCGAAGAATGGTGAGAATGCCACCTTGATGTCCTCCATGGTATTTTGGAAGTCCAGAACGAAGGTGCGGGTCTTTTCCGCATGAGTGCGGTTCAGTCGGGCGAGCGTTTGAACTGCCTGCAATCCAGCAAGCTTCTTATCAACATACATCGCTACCAGCTTTGGTTGATCGAAGCCTGTCTGATATTTCTCGGCAACGACCAGGATTTGGAATTCATCGGTGTTGAACTTCTTCGGCAGTTCCGTTTCCGCGAACCCGTTCGCGGTCGCCTCAGTCCAGACGTTCCCGTCGACATTCAGATCGCCTGAAAACGCCACGAGCGCCTTGAGATCAGTGTATCCTTTCTCGGCGATGTAGCCGCTAAGGCGTTGCCAGTAGCGCAGGGCATGCTCTCTGCTCTGGGTAACGACCATCGCCTTTGCCTGCCCTTTGATCTCTTTCGCGACATGGCGACGAAAATGTTCGACGATTATCTCGACTTTTTGATCAATGGCACTCGGATGCAGGGAGGCGTAGCGCGCAACCCGACTTTGCGCCTTTCTACCTTTGAAGGCGGGGTCGTCTTCGATGGTCTTTTCGAGTTGGTAGTAAGCTTTGTAGGTCATGTAGTTCTGGAGCACGTCCAGAATGAAACCCTCTTCGATAGCCTGACGCATCGAGTAAAGATGGAAGGGGTGCGGCTTCCCCTCGGTGCCAATGCGCCCAAAACGCTCCAGTGTCACGTTGCGCGGCGTCGCTGTGAAAGCGAGGAACGAGATGTTCTTCTGCGGACCACGCGCCTTCTGAAATGCGAGAACCATGTCCTCGATGTCGTCGGAGCTGTCCGCTTCACGGGTCAGCGCATCAGTCATTGCCTGCGCCGCCTTCCCGGACTGCGAGGAATGCGCCTCATCGATGATCACGGCGAAGTTCTTGCCCGACTGACCTGAGATCGTTGCAAGGTGTTCGGTCCCGAACTTCTGGATTGTCGTGATGATAATCCGGGCACCTTTCTGAATAGCGTCTTTCAGATCGCGAGATGTGCCATCAATCTTCTTCACTACCCCCTCTGTCTGGGCAAAGCCGCCGATTGTATTCTGCAATTGGCGATCCAGCACCAATCGATCCGTCACAATGATCGCGGTATCGAAAAGCGGTTGGTCATCTTCATCATGCAAGTTGATGATCTGATGGGCAGTCCAAGCTATAGTGTTTGACTTACCAGACCCGGCGCTGTGCTGGATCAGGTAGTTCTGTCCCGCACCATGCCCCTTTGCATCCGCCAGCAGTCTGCGCACAGCATCGAATTGCTGGAAACGCGGGAATATCAGCACTTCCTTGCCACCGTCGCGTTCGAGATGAATGAAGCGTCCAATGAGGTCGAGCAGAACCTCGCGTGAGAAGACAGCCCGGCTCTCTGGCAGGTCCTTATAGAGATATGCGACCCGGTTTTCACCTTCGACATCAGCGTTTCCGGCACCGCCATCTCGTCCGCGATTAAAGGGTAGAAACCGTGTTTTGCCGTTCATTAGGCGCGTAGTCATAGAGACGTTGTCTTGATCCACTGCGAAATGAACAATTGCGCCTCGCTTAAAGGTAAGAAGCGGTTCACCGGCGGGGGAGCGATCTTTGCGATACTGGCGTTCGGCATGCTTGAAGTTCTGCCCAGTCAACAGGTTCTTCACCTCAAGCGTGGTTGCGGGAATGCCGTTAACGAAGGTGACGAGGTCGATGGCGTTCTTGTTTTTCAACGAATAGGTTACCTGCCGCATCACCGACAGGATATTTGCCTCATAAAGCCGGGTAAGGTCGGGGTTGAGGTTGGACGCCGGTTTGAAGAAGCAGAGCGAGAAGCGGATGTTTGGCACCAGCTTGATGCCCTCGCGCAGCACCACATGAGTTGGGTTCTCTTTCAACGCCTTTTCCAGACGCTTGAGAACTTCGGCTTCTGCTTGCGCGCTGTAGTGGTGCACAAGTGTCTGCCACGCATCGGGCTGCGTGCTCTTGAGAAAACTAAACAGCAACTCAGTGTCCAACGCGAGTGCAACATCGTAATGAGACGGGCAATCGCGTTCGATGTAACCTTGCTCAGAGGTCAGACAAGCAACGATATGCTCCTCGAAAACCTTTTCCTGATGAATATCGGATGTGGTGTGAGTTTTGTCAGACACTTTGGTTCACCTTCTCAAACCATAGCAAAGCCGCCTCTCCGTCTTTTCTCGAAATCTCATCGAGAGTCCTACTGTGACGGATGCCATTGCGCACCTCTGCAAGCTGATCCACCCGCTTCGAAAGTTCCTCCTTGGATGTGAAAATGCCCGAAAAGGTCTGCCAGTTCATCTTTGCGAGAATGATATCCTTCAGTTCTTGAAGGTCACAGAACTCAAGCATTCCGCCGATAGTCGCGTAGTAGTCCTTGTCGAATGCCGGGTTCTTCCTTTGTGCACGGCTCAATCTTTGAAGGACCTTCTCCATCACATGCTGAGGAAACGCGTCCTCCCGCCCCGAGAGTGCGCTTTCGATTTTGGCGCGGAGTGCGAGTTCAACGGTCTCTACCCGCTCGTCCAGGTCGCGGAGGTCAGGAGACAGATCGAGACGCTCCTTGATGAGCAGAGACTCGATTGCCTCGATGTAGGTTCTTTGCCGTTCGTTGATGAACTCTTCGAAGTCCGACGGTGAGAAGTTGGGTCTCATCAGAATGTCGAACGCGGCTGGAGAAATCAGGTGACTTTCCAAGATTGCGCGAACGCGACCTTCACCGTTTTGCTCGATCAGTTCGGGCAGATACTCGTTCGGCAGTTTGTCACGGATGACATGCCTGTTCGTTTCATCCAGAAGAGGTGTTCTGTTCAGGATCGAATGCGCGGAACGATCCTGTAAGTTCGCTTCACCCCACGACGCGGGCACGATATGATGATCGTCCAGCAACTCGTTCTCTGGGATATTTCCTGTAATCCAGTCACGCGCACCGTTGAGGACGAGCAAGTTGAAGATGCCATTGTAAATTGACGATCCGTATTTCGTCTCGCGACGAAGCTCGAGGTTCTTGAACCTTGATTTGAACTCCTGGATCAGGGGCGGTTCACTACTGTCATCCTCAATCCATGCCTTCACATTCTGATAGTCTCGCGCTGCGGTGGACTCGACTGATCCGGAATATCGGTTCGTAAAGATTGATGCCCAATACCAGAACCTAACCTTGCGTTGAGCCTTCAGTCGCTTGTCGGCAGGCAGAGTTTTCACATGCTGCTGCAGGGCAGAGAATGCTGGCAGGATGGATACATAGGGCAAATACTTGGATGATGTGACGCCGAACTCCTGCGGGTGCCGCAGCATCTTGATCGCCCTCTCCAAGGCTGAAACTGAGGTGTCCCAAAGCTCAACGAATTCGTCGGTCGTCTGAACAAGGATTTCCTTTTCGGTCTTTCCGTCGGGGGTCCGGATCGTCTTCTGATGTCCCGGCATCAAGTAGTAGAGATACTTGGGTGAGCAGTAGGACTGCTTCAGGATCGACATGACCTGCAGAATGTAGACGTTCAGTTTCGAACTATCGACGAACTCCAAGCGTCCGCGTGCCTTGCGCCACATGAACTTGAGCTGGAGATCACGCGGCTTCAAAAGCGCGTTCAGCAGGTCAAAGACATCAAGTCTGACGCCCTTGCTGTTGATCTGCGTGAAGATATCGCAAATCTTGTCCAACCCTAAGTCCTTGTCGAGTTCGATGTATGAGACCTGATATTGTTCGGTCAGGTCCTTGAGTTCTTGACCGAATTTTTCGGCATTCTGGGCATGAAGCTCACATTGCGCTGCGGCTTCCTCGTCACCCCGCTCTCTGGTGACAGCAGTCTCATCTTGCCAAAACTTCGTATAGCCCTGCACCCATGTCGGCATCGCCCAACCGCCGGCACCTATCACCGAAAGCGGAAAGATATGCTCGCGGTATTGGATGGTGGGGTCCTCCGCCAGCTTCTCGATACGCTTGTTCTTCCAATCGTAGCTGAACGCGTCGTCGTATTCTTCGCGCATGAAGCGGTCTACCCGAATGAAGTAGATTGCCCGATTGGCGCGGTCTGGGAGCGGCACATCGGGCGCGACGCACGCGTAGTATAGGGCTGTTAGGCGCTGCTGCCCGTCCAGCACGATATGTTCGGGTGCGCCTTCGCTGGGATGACCATAGAGCCGTTCGCAGGCGAGCGAAGCAAAGTTTTCGTCCTTGCCTTTCCACAGGAGCAAGCTGCCGATGTAGTAGTCGAGGAAGATCGACCGCATCAGGTCAGAGATATCCCACGGTTTCCACTCAAACTCGCGCTGAAAATCTGGAACGACAAAGCGCCCCTCCTTAAGTCTCGACAGCAAGTTGTTCAGCGTAAACTGATTGGGTTTTTGTGCGTCTCTCATGTTGTCTGCTCATCAAAGTCTATTTTGAAATTCACGCGCCCATCTCCTCTTGAATGGCGTCGAGGCGGCGGTCGGGGGTGCCGGATTTGGCGTAGGTCGATACGTCGATCTGACCCGTGACAGCGGCGGTGATCAGGGCAGAGCGGTATTCTTTGAGGCGGTCGATTGACGTGATGGTTTTGGTTTGAACGGTGCGCAAAGCAGATCGCATACGCTCAATCGCATCAACGATTGCGTCTTGTTCCTCTTTTGGTGGCACCGGAAGAAAGACGGGAGCGAACCTAACGAAGCGAAATCTCGGCGCACGTTCGCGCACGGACGGACAAAGAACTAAAATGTAGTCGCGTTTTGCCATGCATTGCAGAAGATAGGCGAAGTAGGACGGGTTATCGTCGCCGATCGGTGTGCAGACTGCATATTCTCCTGTCGACTTTCCGTCGTCTTCTGACACTCCAATCGCACCGGCAAAGGCATCCATAGTGTGAATAACAAGGTCGCCCTTCTTGATGTGCTGATAACCAACCTCGAGTTCCGCGAATGTGTACCCTTCTGTGCGCCGCTTTGATCTCAAACACACCTGACCATCCCGGAACGCGGTGATTACCTCGTCGTCTTCGCGTGTTGGGCGTGACATTTGCTGAAAGAGATACTTACCACGCACGATCTTCCAATGCGATGGAACGGCATCGATCCAATGCAACCGTGTCGACTTCATCGGGGACTGCGCGTTGAGACCTTCTGTGACCGCTAGATCAGCAAAGTCAGAGATTTTCGCTTTTATCGCATCAACCAACCGCTGCTTTTTCTCGATTAAGAGGTCAATTCTTGCGGTCTCACCGTCCAGAAAATCGGCGATTTGACATTGGGTCGCGAGGTCGGGGAGCGGAACTGCGATATTCGACAACTTTGAAGGATTGATCGCCGGGTAACTAACGCCCGTGGATTGCGATACAACTTGTTCAACGAACGGATTAGATTGAACGACGCGATAAAGGAAGCGAGCGTCGATGCCCTTGTTGGCGCGCAGCACGGCAAACCCCGTCGAGGCAACTTGCGGAGTGTCCGCCGGTTCTATTGCTGCAATCGCTTTCAGGTAGGTGCGAACCGTCGATACAAGGATGTCGTTCTCACGAACCGGTTTGCGGGCACGACTGGGTGAAGCGGCAAAACGCATACGCTCCTTGTGTGTCACACCTTCCATCAGCGAAACACTGCCAATGTCGACGTAATCGAACTCCCAGTCAGGATCGGTCGTTTCCGGCAGCACTGATGGGTTCACTTGGCAACAGTGCTTTAGCGGGCGCAGAGACGACCGAACGCTCAGGTCCCAATACGTCACTCGACCACCTCCTGCAGCAGACCTGCGATTTCTGCTTCCAGCGCCTTCAACTCGGTATCGATCTCTTCGAGCGGTCTCGGGGGCACGTATTTGTAGAAGTAGCGGTTGAAGTTGATCTCATACCCAACACGCCCGACGCCGCCGTCTGCCGCGTCGGTGTATGTCTCATCCACCCAGGCATCGGGAACGAAGGGCAGAACTTCGCGTTTGACATAGGAGCGCCAGTCCTCGTTCAGCGGCACCAGTTCGTGATCGCGCAGATCGGTGTCGGGTTCGGGATTGCCCTTCTTGTCGGTGCAGACTTGTGCCGCGTCATCCCTTTCTGACAGCGCGGTATGGATCGCCTTTCTAATCGGCGCAGCAACCTTGATGCCCGCCCTTCGGAACGCGGATGCCAGTTGCTTTTCAAAGAAACTGCGATCTTGAATAGAGTATCTATCGTCAAATCCGTCACTGAGAGCCGCAAGAATTTCGTCCTGCTCGGTCTCATCGAGTTTCTGAAAAGGCTTTGCATCTTTCAGTGCTTCGAGGGCTTCTGGGGTCACCGCGAACGTGAGTTTCAGCGGGCGTTCAACTCGGATTTCGCGATACCCGAAGTCGGTCGTGGCGAAGATTTTCGACACGTCGCCCCAGTCACCCTCACCGTTCAGCATCTCGGCATAGATGCGGGCGATCTCGTCACATGCCTCGGGCGGGATTTCACGGCGCTTGGACCCGAGCGACTTGCGCATTGATTTCCAGAACCGCTCGCTGCTGGCGTCGATCAGTTGAACCTTGCCGCGCCGGTCACGGTCTTTGCTGTTGGTGAGCAACCAGACATAGGTCTGAATGCCGGTGTTATAGAAGAGTTCAGTCGGCAGCGCGATGATCGCCTCGACCCAGTCGTTTTCCAGCATCCAGCGACGGATTTCGCTTTCGCCCGATCCGGCACCGCCGGTGAACAGTGGTGAGCCGTTCATGACGATGCCGATGCGCGACCCTTGCTCGTCATTGCGCATCTTCGAGATCATGTGCTGCAAGAACAGCAACTGACCATCGGAAATGCGTGGCAGACCCGCGCCGAAGCGACCGGACATGCCTTGTTCCGCCGCCTCATCCTTGATCGGGTCGGCGTATTTCTTCCAATCAACGCCATAGGGTGGATTGGACAGCATGTAGTGGAAGCGTTTGGTAGCGTGCGCGTCTTGGGTCAGCGTGTTGCCGAATGCTATGTTCTCAGGGTTATGCCCTGTCACCAGCATGTCGGACTTACAGATCGCAAAACTCTCGGGGTTAAGTTCCTGCCCGAAAAGTTCGACGCGGATGCGGTCGTTGAGTGCCTTCATCTCCATCTCGGCGATGGACAGCATACCGCCCGTGCCTGCTGCGGGGTCGTAGACTTGGCGGATCACGCCCGAACCGGTCAGAGCATCTTTGTCATTGATGAGAAGCAGCGAAACAATCAGTCGAATGACCTCTCTGGGTGTGTAGTGCTCCCCTGCCGTCTCGTTCGAAATTTCCGAGAAGCGACGAATGAGGTCTTCGAACAGATACCCCATCTCAAGGTTTGAGATGGCGTTTGGGTGCAGGTCGATCTGCGTGAACCTGTCGAACACCTGATAAAGCAATCCGGCATCGTTCAGGCGCTTGAGTTGGTCAGTGAACAGGAACTTGTCCAGGAACACGTCACGGACGTTGCCCGAGAATTTGGTGATGTAATCGATCAGGTTCTTATGGATGTCCTTGGCGTCTTGCCCTTTGAGCGAGGTGAAGGTGAAGCGCGACAGGTTGTATAGCTGGATGTTCTGACCAACGACGCCAGAAATCAGCGTGTCGCGTGCATCATCATCCATCTCAGCTGGCAGCGACGCTGACATTTCAAGAACTGCAGGTTTGGTCTCTTCGAGGATGCAGTCCAGACGACGCAGAACAACGAACGGCAAGATGACCTTGCCATACTCAGACTGCTTGAAGTCACCTCGAAGTAGCTCCGCGATGGACCAAACAAACGATCCCAGTGATTTAATATCGGTGTTACTCATGCTCATCCTCGCCCGAACTTGTTGCGCAAGCGGACCAATACTGCCTGCCAATGCCGGTTATGCTTTGCGTCGCTTTGTCTTACCTCGAATTCGATCTTGTGGCGAGGTTACAAACGGTAAGTTTTATCTGGCACATGCTAAAATCCACCCTTACTCTGATAACAAATGGCGAAAACAGCAAGACCAACTGTCATCTATCACTTTCCAAACGCTCGACCGATCTTCGCCGAGCGTTTCTTGAACAAGGCTGAGCTGCGCCCAACCAGCAAGGGTGGCGGCGTCAAGTGGGACGACAGTGTCTATTACTGGTGGTGGCGCTTCATGAGGCTGTCTCCAACTTTCAAGCAGACCTGCGAGAAGCAGGGGCGCGTCAAAAACGCGAAGCAGAAGCAGCTGTTTGCGGACTTCGGCAACATCTTTGACCACGAAGACACCAAGACTGGCTTCCAAAAATGGTGGAACTTCCGAACTGACGACATGGAGACGAACCGAGGCGCATTGGTCTTTGGCTACCCAGCATTGGATCGCGTGCGTGTGGTCGATCCACCAGCCGAAGACCTTGGAGTTGATACTCTGTTGGTTGCTATCCCGCTGAGCCTGCGCAAACGGCAAATCAGCCAACAGCTCACGAAGATCGTTCAGCAGCACCATGGCGGAAAGCGCGGACAACGATACAATAAGAACATCTCCGCAAGATACATTCCGCTGCACGACAAGGTCGCCGCATTAAAGAATGCGTATGCCGCTCTGGAATACCGACTAGACGATCAAAACGCGAAGCTCTGGGAGGTTACGCAAAACACTGGCATTTCGTCGTATGTGCTGAGCAAAGACGAGCTTTCGAAGCAGAGTGCGAAAACGGTCGTTGATGCAAAAGCTTACATGGCGACCCACGCCAGCCGTGTTCTCAAGAAAGCTGAACAGATACTGGCTGGTGTAGATCAAGGTGAATTTCCGAAGTCCTAGTGCGGCACCTGTTAAGCACCGCACTTTGCCCAAAGCCTCAAGCAGCCTTACGCATAACTCGGTCCGCTTGGAAAACACGCATATACATGCTTCCGTTATCAGTGGCTCCCATTCTTACGACCACAGTTTTTTCCCCACACCCGCAGCTGCAGTAACCTTCAGCCACAACATTTGCGGCAGGGACTGTCATGGGCATGGCAAGTTGAAAAATGCTGTAGGTTCCGACTTCTTTGTTGTCAGACATTTCGAAGTGCCCCACGGGAGCATTGGCGGAGATTTCGTAAAACATTTGATATCCTTTTCAGTTGCTTAAGTCAGCCCGTTGCTGACAAGAACAACTTACGCCACTTGGCATATCTTTGCTTTCATCTAAGCTTTTTTTGTTTTTATGCTGATAACGCGCAGCGAAAACCAAAGTCCTTAGCGCGCTATTGCTAAATAGCTGTGAGAGGAACAAGCGATGAACCAACAAGATTTGACGGCTTCTCTGCGCAGTCTACGATCCGGCTTCAGTCAGATGAGTTTGGACCAGCGCTACGAAGCCACGCGCAAGCTGATGCAGACGACAGAATTCTGCATTCAACAGTTGCGTGGGGACGTCATCGAAAGCGACGCTGCCACGAACAGACGGAAGGCAAAGCGCCGAGAAACCGAGGTCGATCCAAAACCTCCAGTGAAGCCTGTCATCATTGCTGAACCCTCCAAACCAAAGAAGCCCACTTATAAGGGCAGGTAAAGATTGGGAGAGGCAGATGCTGCTAATTGAGAACGTCTACAAGGTATTGGCAGAGCATGACCTGGTGATGTCCGCAGAAGACTTCAGCACCGACTGGTGCGGCAAGAGCAGGAGTTGGTATGCGGAGCGAAAACACAGCGAGCGCGACTTTAGTGTCGTGGCTGCGATTGATTGTCTAGAGCGTACCAACTTGCGCCGCACCATGCTCAAGCTCAGCAACCGTCGCTTGGGTGGCTTGTTGGAAGCCGAGATTAGGGTGCTGGATGAGATTTCGGAGGCGTTGCGGGTGTGGTTAGCGGATCAACACCGGATAACTGAAGTTCGCCTGCGCGAGGTGCCCCGAGGGAAAATGTTAGGAAATTAGTAATCCTTAACATTTTCACTGAAACCTATTTGTTTACAAAGGCTTCACCTTTTTGACCTTTTCGATCGTTTTGTTAAATGTGTGGAATTACAATGACTTGTGACAGAAACACACATTCTTGGTGAGATATGAAACAAGCAAAGCTACTGACACACGCAGAACAGAAGCGCGTTTACGCAGTCGTTGACGCGCACCGCTACAGCGCAAGAAATCGTGCAATTTTTGCCTTCAGCTTTTTTGCAGGACTGCGCGCATGCGAGATTGCGGCGTTGAAAGTTGGCGACGTGTTTGATGACAACGGCGCAGTGCGCGACACAGTGTATTTGACGGCAGGGCAAACTAAAGGCGACGAAGCAAACTCTGTGCTGGTGAGTAAGCGACTGGAAAAAGCACTTGCTGCATTTGCCGCTGCCTATCCCCGCCATACCAGCAAACCAGATGCCGCTCTGTTTTTCAGTGCAAAGCGCGGCGGCTTTAGTGCGCAAACGATTGTAAACCTGTTTGCGCGCTTCTACGCGCTCGCTGGCATCAAAGGCGCAAGCAGTCATAGCGGCAGACGGCAGTTTTTGACTGAGCTTGCGGACAAGGGGATAAATGCCCGCGTAATACAAGCACTGGCGCGCCACAAACACCTCAACACCACAATGCGCTACATCGACTTAAACGAGAACAAGATGCGAAACGCCATCGAGCTGGTGTAACAGCCCAGTCGACAGTCAGGCAGCTGCGTCGGCTGGCATCTCGCATTCCTCGCGCAGCTCGTGACGTTGGTAAATGTCAACTTCAATCCCAACGCGCACGCCACTCCCGTCTGATCGCACCGTAAGACTACCGAAGGTCGAGCATAGATCAGCTTGTTGGCGCGAACATGCAATCGTCAATTCACCGCTCTGAATGTATGCTGATACTTTGCGGCATATCTCGTCCAGAGGCACCAGAACGTTTCTCCCCAACACAGGCTTCCGCTCAAGAAGTGCAGCTGTATGCAGTTCACGTTCAACCCGTTCAGGACAGTTAGGAAACGCCGTCGGAAAGTTTACAACAACTGACGAAAATACAATTCGCTCGCCATAAATTTCTTCCTCAACAACGAAGATGTCACCTTCTTCGTCCCAGGCTCCGATGCGGTTCAACACATCGCAGATTGCCTCTTTGTCACCGTCAAAGTCATTGCTCTGACACACAACAATTCCACCAAATACGGTGCTCATAGTCTATCTCCTTTCGGTCATTTCGAGTTTCGCTGGTTTTGACGACCAACAAAGAGACAATACTTCAGCTATAAGATATTATCTCTAATCTACACGATTGTAGTTTTTAAATAGATAATACTTTTCCAAGGCATCCCTAACCGACTGTGAAATTGAAGAGGGTGCGGACGCAATGAAGCACTGAACGGCGCACGTTTCCGCAAAACGAGCGACTGCCACGCGTAGCAGTTTTCAATGCCAAGTGTGGTGGCTTCAGCTCACAAACAATCGTCAACCTGTTCGCTCGCTTCTACGCGCTTGCGGGCATCAAAGGTGCAAGCTCACATAGCGGTCGCCGTAAGCTTGTTACAGAAGTAGCTGACAAGGGTGTCAACGCACGTATCTTTCAGGTGCTTGCCCGCCACAAGCACCTGAATACAATAATGCGCTACATTGACGATAACGAGAACAAGCTTTGCAATGCAGTCGAATAAATCAAGCGCAAATAAGCTCCCTAAGCTGCTGCTCTCGATTAGACGACCTCCAATGTTTCATGTGCGCGCACTGGTGTATACTCAGCCGAAGCTCGCTCACCACCGCCGTCCGCACGCACCTTCAATCGTTCGAAGTTTACCAGATAATTGCCTTCATAGCGCACGACGGCGACCGTAAGTTCTCCAACCTCAATGTGCCGTGAAACCGAATTGCAGATTTGTTCAAAGGGAGCGCATACATCATCACCAAAGACTGGCTCTCTATTCTCTAGCTTCGCTGCATACTCTTCCGCATCGATCTTTTCCGAGCTCAGTGGGAATACAGTAGGCAATCGTGCCGTGCGCACTGAGAACGCAATATGCGCTCCAAACGCGGTGTTCACAATTTGGAATTTCTCGTCATCTCCGTCCCAAATGCCGATTCTATTAAGTGCATCGCATATTGCTTTAAGATCACCTTTGAAATCTTCGCTCCGAGCGACCGTTAGTCCACCAAATTCACTCATGTCTTCATTCCTTTGTAGATTGGGGTTCACGTTGGCTCTTGAGCCAACAAACCCACTCTACTGCAGCCCGCACCACATATCTTTTTGCAACACATACTTGGTTTTTGTTCGGATAATATTTTTTTCTGCAAATCCTTAGCCAACAAATAAATAGACGTAAGTGCAGGAGCAGCTACCCACTGCCAAAGCACCTATCCGCGCATAGCGCCCCATCAACGACATTGAGTTTGCCAGCCACACGGCTGTAGCCATCGGAACTTGTCAGCGCAGAACGCTAGCGGAGGCGGTCAACAAGCAAAGTCGCAACTGGCTTGAAAAACATTATGCGATGGAACGAGAAGAGAGGCTGAGCAATCGGCAACTCGTATGTGCTGCGGCGGTGGCTGATGACTTCCGCAGCGTTGCGTTGGGATCAACTCTACGCACTTAAAGGTAACAGCCCAACCCTACCTCCCAGCCCTGCTGGTTGTGCGCATCAGCTGGTGGACGGACCTCACAGAATGCCGTGCCAATGAGAGGCGGAAGCCTCTCTATGGCTTCAAAACCTACAGAATACCCCCAAATTCATTATTCATTAGATATCAAAAAAGTGCATCAAGGCGATCTGAGGTCTTTGCGCAAGCAAAGAACGATAGAGAGCCGAAGGTGCGTGTGGAGCTGCGAAGCAGCTACGCAATGGAAAGATCAAATTGGGTTGGAACAGGAAAGATTGGCAAGATATGTGCCTAACTTTGGTTTGGGGTCGATCTGGCTATAGCTAGGAACGCTTCTTCGCTCAGCTGCCCTGACAGAAACCTTTGGTGAGCATCAGCCATAAAAGAAGCGGTATCAGCCGCAGCTTTATCTTCCTGCTTAGAACTTTTGTTGCGCTTGTTCTGCGTAATCTGTTGCCTGCGCTGCTTTGGAACGACATGGCTGTAATGCGTCTCGATTTGCTTGACTTTGCAGCCCATGTTCATGCTCAAGTCGTATACGCTTACATCACCCTTCTCTAGGCGCTGCGTAGCGTATGTGTGCCGCAAGCTATACAAACTGCGCCTGTCCCCATCCCTGTCATAAAGCAAGCCATCTTGCCTGCCTTCAAAGTCTATCGCTTTGAGATACTGCTGGAAGCTTTTGTTTAAATCGCCAATCTGCGTAGCTTTGCCATCAGCATCGTGCTGCTGCCCAAACCAAACCCAGTCGTTTTTTGCCGTGTGTGGCGATATTTTCCGCCACTCCTTCAGTGCCTTGTTTGCGCCTGGCTGTGTCTGCACAAACCGCGCCTGTCCCTTCTTCGTTGCCTTACTTACACGCACTTCCGCAATGCGCTCATCTTCGCCTTCAACTTCTTCATCCAGCTTCACATCGCTCCAACGCATTTGCCGCGCTTCTCCAACACGCAAGCCGCTGTGCAGCAAGAACATGATAAAGTAGGATAGCTGCGCACGGTGCAGCTTGTGCCAAGCGTTCAGCCCCTCGCTCGCAAAGCGCCCCACGCAATCCCTGTAACTGCGCAAGTTTCGCACCAGCACCGCATACTCGCTGCCAGTATCAAATCCAGCACGCCTGCTTGGAGTTTGCCCCTTTGCAGCAACACGCATCTTAACGATTTGCTGCATGCGCCCGTGTTCCATTGCATCGTAGAAAATCTGATTAAGCGCGCTTTGCTCCATCTGTAGCGTCTTTAAAGCTGGCATTTTCTTCGCGTTTGCTGTGCCGCGTGTTTTCGCTCCACGTCGTTTTGGATTGTAACTTTGCAGCTTCGCAGCGCTCTCAGTGCTCCAGTAGCTTTTGCGCCAATCCCAATACCCAGCTGCATGCTGCGAAGTTATGTCGTTAAGCAGCATTGAGCTGCTGTCGCTGTTTGAAAAGTAGTCTTTGAAGTAGCGGTTGAAATACATTTTGTGCCAACGCGCGCGCTCATCTGCCCAAGTGCCGTTGCGCAAATTGCGCGCATACCAATCGTTCCAGTGCTTCTCAAAAGTGTATTCATCCAAGCTGTGCCCAAGCCGCGCTGCCTGTTGCAAACGCAGTAGCTCGCTCTTCGCATACTCGTAAGCATCCTCGTAAACAGTCAGCTTCGTGCTGCGCGTTATGTAGCCTTTGCGCCCACCTATCTTCAGCCGCATATACCAAGTTGGCTGGCGGTGCGTTTTGGAGTTTGGAACAGCAACAGCAAGATTGCGCTGAAATAGCACAAGTGCACCGCCATAGTGTTCCCTCCTGTTTTCGTAAAACGCCAAATCAAATCCGCTTCATACATGCCTCAAACGCTATCGTTATGCTAATTTCGCTAAATCAATACGTCAATGAATTCAGCGATCTGCTACAAAGCTGCTACGCATGAAAAAAGGGCTGCAAAACATGCAGCCCTTTGTAATTGTTGAGTAATATACTCGTTCGTAGTTAGCGCTTGGAGAACTGGAAGCTCTTGCGCGCTTTTGCCCGACCAAACTTCTTGCGTTCCACCACGCGGCTGTCACGGGTCAGGAAGCCTGCCGCTTTCAGCGCGCCGCGCAGAGACGGCTCGTAGCGCT